>Ga0315902_10000407_pt1 | contig 71988 bp, 62 predicted proteins | sample LakEriMetagenome_9_FD_203523 | JGI IMG/M metagenome (GOLD analysis project Ga0315902, IMG submission 203523) | Freshwater fungal communities from buoy surface, Lake Erie, Ohio, United States - Buoy 12 MA117 | ecosystem: Environmental > Aquatic > Freshwater > Lake > Lake biofilm | place: USA... | reverse complement strand
AGGGACCTCAAGGACCAGCAGGAACAAATGGAATTGACGGAGTTGACGGTGCAGTGGGTGCTACAGGGCCACAAGGACCGCAGGGACCTCAAGGACCAGCAGGAACAAATGGAATTGACGGAGTTGACGGTGCAGTGGGCGCTACAGGGCCACAAGGACCAATTGGCTTAACTGGAGCGACGGGGCCACAGGGACCTATTGGTTTGACAGGTGCAACGGGCGCGACAGGAGCAACTGGACCAACTTGGACAATTTCATCAGATAATTTTAACACTGACGGGTCACTTGCAATAGTGACTAGCATCCCTTCAACTATAACAAGTACAAATGCTGCTTGGATCTGCGGGACTAGTGCGGCAACTACAAATGCTACAACTGGAACTCGTTTTCTTGGAACGTCAACAAATCAGCACATGGATTTGGTATCTAACGGATTAGTTAGAGGGCGTCTATCTAGCTTAGGTGAATTCTTTATTGGAACCACAAGCACAAGCTTACCAGGTGACCTCATGAACGGAGTTGGAAATGCCGCATTTCCTTGGGCGGTTAATGGCTATACCACCCAAGACGCAGGTGCCACATATGGTTTGCGTCAAGCCGGCGCTATTGGTGCTTGGGGGTCAGTACAAGGAGAAACCGTTTCAACAATTTCAGCGAATAACTCTGGAGTTTCAGGTCTAGCTGCTGCGAATAACCACCGAGGTGTTACTGGTCAAAAACCTGCAGGTGGAGTCGGATTCGGAGGACTTTTCCTCAATGACCTTGGATATTCAGGTACTTTGGTTGTTGTTTCTGACGGAAGAACCAAAAAGAACATAACTGAAATTACTGGCGCTTTGGATAAGGTTATGAAATTACGCGGTACTACATATCAATACAAAGATCAATATCAATATTACCTTGGAGGTTCAAGCACCTACTATGGATTCATCGCGCAAGAATTGGAAGAGGTGTTCCCAGAAATGGTTTATGAAAAGGATATTACACCCCCAAATACAAGAGCATTCAAAACACCAGAGACGGATCTTGGTATAGTGAAGACAGTTAGTTTAGTATCAATGGTTCCAGTATTAGTTGAAGCGATCAAAGAGCAACAAGCACAAATCGAAGAACTGAAAAAAGAAATTGATATTTTAAAGCAAAAACAATAAAATGAAATTGGGGCTTCGGCCCCTTTTTTTTTATTCTTCGAGTCGAACGTGAACCCCCAACATAGTAGTAAAAACAAATTTCCTGACTGCAGGAGGTGGATTTGAATCAAAAAATTGATTGACTTCAAACCTTAAATCTGTTCGTTTAAAAATATTAATATTAAAAGCATACTGACCCATAATTCTAAAATCACTAAAATTTTTCCATAAGGGCTGAAAATAGGTTACAGCTGAAAATGAAAAATTCGGCTTTGGACTGAAAAAACAAGATAAATAATTACTCCATCTTAAGTTTTTATTTAGTAAGCCCGAGCTTCGAATCTCTTCGTATTCATATAAAGTGGATGTACCTGCAAATATTCGACACTCCTTTTTATCCATTGCTTTTACTCGAAAACCGCTTCCCACCAATGCTCGAATGCGTTGATCCAAAAGTTGATTGTACTGAACTTGCGCATAGCTCTCCCATTTCCATGGACTCTTTACGGCTTTACTAGCAGATTTTAAACGCCAAGCATACCTTAAATGAACCATTCCTGAATTTGCAAAAACCTTATCAGGCGATTTAGAATAAAACCAATCCGTTAAAAAGAGAAAATAATGCCGACTTGTTTTACACTGAACTCTTGGACGAAAATTGGCATTTAATAACAAATCTTGATTTTGAAATGCAGAAAATCCTCCATCTAGAGCACCACTCCATCCTAATGTATCATCATAAATCCGTTTGTTCTCAATATTAACAATTTGACAAAAACTGTCCGTATTTAAAGAAATACAAAGGCTAAAAAACGAAAAGCTAACAAACTTACTTTTGAGCAAATCTATAAAGAACATAGGCAATCCCAGCAAAAATTAGATTAGGAACCCAAACCGCAATAGACGCCGGAAAACCGACATTCATAGCCGCCACAGTTGTAATTTTCATAGCGAAAATGTAAATGAAAATAATCATTAATCCAATTGCGATATTCACACCTATTCCGCCTCGTTTTTTGCGGGATGAAACAGCTACCCCTATTATTGTTAAAACATAAGTTGCAAAAGGATATGAAGTTCGTTGATACAGTTCGATTTCATACATCGGAACAAATCCTGAACCTTTTCCTTTTTCCCGTTTGATGAACTCACTTAATTCAGAATAAGTCATGGCCTCAGCAATATTTTCGCGAGGTGTCATTTCTTCTATGTGGAATTTAAATACAGTGTCTTTTATATTTCCTTCTCGCATTATATCATTCGGATAACCAACATACCTCTCATAGTAATCTGTCAAACGCCATTTGTATGTTCCTGGAATATTTACTGCATTTCTGCACCTAATAAAATAACGTAGCTTGTGATCTTCGCTCCATTGCTCTAAGGTGAAATCATTTGCTCGATTTTCATCTTGATAATAACTTGAAAAATATACCACCTGATTGCCTGGGTATTCCGCATAATAATCAGAAACAGACATTGATTCACGGTAATATTGCTCTTCAAAGTCAAGTCGAACACGATTTGCTTTAGGCAAGATAAAATGATTCATTACGAGTGATATCAGCATTAACACCGTCGCAGCAATCATATAAGGCCGAAGAAATCTACTAAATGGCCTACCACTGTTCCACATTGGTATGATTTCGGTATCCTGTGCAAGCTTCGCAGTAAACCAAATCACAGATACAAAAATGATCATGGAGGAAAACAAGTTTCCGTAAAACAGAATAAAATTCAAATAATAATCTAGAAAAATGGCAGAAAATGGGGCGCGATTATCGATGAATTCACTTAATTTTTCTGATAAATCAAAGACCATAGCCAAGAGCATAATTATGCCCAGCATGAAGAAGAAAGTGGAAAGAAATTTCCGAATAATATATCTATCCAGGATCTTCAACATTGTTTACAAGCGATTATTCAATTTTGGAATCATTTTATCTTTCCATTCACTGAAAGTACCTGCTATTATTTCTTTTCTCGCTTTCTTCATTAGCTGAAGATAAAAAGCGAGATTATGTATCGTAGCGATCTGAATACCTAAATTTTCTTTTGCTTTGATCAAGTGACGAAGGTATGCCTTTGTATAAACTAGATCAACATAAGCCGTTCCGTTTGGATCAACAGGTGAAAAGTCTTTTTCCCATTTCTGGTTTTTAATATTTATAATTCCTTCAGATGTAAAAAGCATACCATGTCGCGCATTCCTGCTTGGCATTACGCAATCAAACATGTCAACTCCTAAGGCAATACATTCCAATAAATTAACAGGAGTTCCTACCCCCATTAAGTACCGTGGTTTATCTTCAGGTAAAATTGAACAAACAAGGTCTGTCATTTCATAAAGGTCTTCATCTGGCTCTCCTACGGACAAACCACCAATGGCATTTCCAGGTGCATTGTGCGAAGCAATTGTTTCCGCTGATTCAACACGAAGATCTTTGTAAACACTTCCCTGGACGATTGGAAAAAGGCTTTGATCGTAACCGTATTTGGGTTCGGTTTTTTCCATTTGATCCATACAACGTTTTAACCAACGATGTGTCATGTGCATCGATCTTTTTGCATAATTATAATCACAAGGGTATGGAGTACATTCATCAAAGGCCATAATGATATCTGCACCAATTACTCGCTGAATATCAATAGCACGTTCAGGCGTAAAAAAATGATAACTTCCATCAATATGAGATTGAAATTTGACTCCCTCTTCATTAATTTTCCGAGACCCACTCAAAGAATAGACTTGGTAACCACCACTATCCGTCAACATCGGTCGCTCCCAACCGATAAATTGATGCAATCCACCAGCACTTTCAATCACATCAAGCCCAGGACGCAAAAACAAATGATAGGTATTGCCAAGTATAATTTGGGCCTCCACGTCATCTCTCAACTCTTGCTGATGCACACCTTTCACGGAACCAGCCGTGCCAACGGGCATAAAAATTGGGGTTTCAATGGCCCCATGTGCTGTTTGTAAAAGACCTGCTCTAGCCTTAGATTTTGTATCCTTTGTTAGGAGTTCGAAGTGCATAAATTGTTGAAAAATAAACGAAGCAAAGATACATGTATTTCGATTAGCACCCCATCTTTGCACAAAGCTTTCAATAGATGCATTTTTTGCCAACTTTCGAGATCGGTTTGCCATTTTTTCTATTTCTGTTTTTTGCAACTATGGCCTTGCTCAATATGTTATTCACATTGCTCGTATATGGAAAGATGGCCTTTTACAAGGAACGACCTACACTGGATGAAATTAGTCTACCTCCAGTAAGCGTTATTATAGTCGCAAGAAATGAAGCAGACAACCTGTATGAGAAACTACCTTTTATCTTGGATCAAGATTATCCGCGATTTGAAGTAATTGTAGTAAATCATCAGACTACTGATGACTCAGTGCACATCTTAGGGGCCTTGTGCAGGCAATACAGCAATTTGAGATTTATTGATCTTGAAAAAAATCACCATTCAAAATACGGAAAAAAATTACCGTTAACCGTTGGAATCAAAGGGGCGAAATACGAGAATATGTTATTTACTGATGCTGATTGTAAACCAACAACGAATCAATGGTTGCGGAGCATGGCTAGTAGATTTATTCCAGGAAAGGAACTTGTTCTAGGATATGCACCTATCCATAAAGAAAGAGGATTTTTGAATAGAGTGATTCGATTTGACACTGCTTGGATTGCGGTAAGTTACTTTTCAATGGCCCTTGCCCGATTACCATACATGGGGGTAGGACGTAATATTGCCTACACTAAGAAATTATTTTACTCTGTCAATGGTTTCAAATCCCATTACTCGCTTGCCTCTGGTGATGACGATCTTTTTGTTCAGGAAAGTGCCCGAGGAAATAACTACAGCATCAATATCGATGTCAATTCCTTTTGCTATTCAAAAGGGAGTTATAGTTGGCTCAATTGGATTGGACAAAAAACACGGCATTATACCACTTCAAGTCGCTACAAGGTTATTAAGAAAATGATGTTAGGAATATATCCTTTCAGCCTGCTGATGTTAACTGTTTCCTTTGTTATTTTGATGTTCGATACTGACTTTCGATGGTTAGTGCTATCAGTGTATCTGTTCATCACACTATTAAAATGGTGGATACAGGGCCGTTGTTTCGGAAAGATCAAGGAATCTTCTTTTGTTCGATTCCTTCCTTTGTGGGACTTGTTTTATGCTCTACTGATACCTGTACTGTACTACTCCTCGGAAAAAAAGGAGTCTAACAGATGGTAGAAACTGAACATTTATCCGACAAAGCAAAACATGATCTTGTATTAGTCGAAGCAGCAAGGAAAGGCGATCAAGCTGCCTACGCGGAGCTCATGGATCGTTACCGAGAATCCATTTATTTCATGATGCTCAAAATGGTGAAGCACCAAGATGATGCGGATGATTTAACAATTGAGGCGTTTGGCAAAGCTTTCAGTAGACTTGATCAATATTCTCCCAGCTTCGCATTTAGCACATGGCTTTTTAAAATTGCATCCAATAACTGTATTGATTTCATTCGAAAAAAACGCATCAAAGTTACATCGATGGATACTGGAATCACGACTGATGATGGTGAAGTAATTTATGTAGATGCTAAGTCTCATACGATGGACCCAGAACAGACAGTTATTCACAGTCAAAAAGTAGTTCACATGAGAATGCTGGTCAGTAAGTTAAAACCACGCTACAGAGAACTTATAGAAAAAAGATACTTTGAAGAACTTAGCTATGAAGAAATAGCTGATGAATTGAATCTACCATTGGGAACTGTAAAAGCTCAACTTTTTCGCGCAAGAGATTTCCTTGCAAATATGATGGATAAAACCAAAGACACGATTTAATACAACAATTAAAAATGTCTGTCCAGATTATTTTCGACAACTTCCCATACCTGACTGAAAAACAGAAAGAACAATTCATTCTGCTTGAAGGTATCTATTCACATTGGAATACGCAAATTAATGTTATAAGTAGAAAAGACACTGAAAATTTCTACGAACGCCACGTACTTCATTCATTGGGAATTGCCAAAGTCATTTCATTTGCCCCAAACACATCCGTGTTAGACATTGGAACTGGCGGAGGATTCCCAGGAATTCCCTTGGCAATTTTATTTCCTGAAACAACATTTACATTGGTTGATTCAATTGGAAAAAAAATCAAGGTTGTTAACGAAGTAGCATTAGCAATTGGACTCAAGAATGTAACTGGTATTCATGCTAGAGCTGAAGAATTAAAAGATTCATTTGATTTCATTGTAAGTCGTGCCGTGACAGCTATGCCTCTCTTCCTTACTTGGACGAAAGGAAAAATAAAAAAGGAAGGACACAATTCTCTCCTAAACGGTATTCTTTATTTGAAGGGTGGCGATTTGACCGAAGAATTATCAGGAATAAAAAACTACTCACTTTTCCCACTTAGCACTTATTTTAAGGCAGATTTTTTTGAAACAAAAAAAGTTGTATACTTAACTGTAGGACATTAAAAATCAATCCCATTTACTCTTTTTAATTAATTTTGGTCGTGTATGAATAATCTGACCAAACAATTGTTTTCAATTGATCGCGATCAACGTGTTGCTTCAAATGGACACAATTCATTCCTAATTTGGTTTACTGGTCTTTCAGGAAGTGGAAAGTCTACATTAGCCAATCTACTTGAAGTCGCACTGCACAAGAGAGGCATTAAAACATTCTTGCTTGATGGAGATAATATGCGATTAGGACTCAACAAGGATTTAGGCTTTTCACAGAATGACAGAAGTGAAAACATTAGACGGATTGGTGAAGTTGGCAACTTAATGGTTGATGCTGGCCTCGTTACTTTAGCAGCTTTTGTATCTCCATTTGAGAAAGACAGAGAAATGGTAAGAAATATACTTGGTGAAGAAAAATACATTGAAATTTATGTTAGCACTCCACTTGAAGAATGTATAAACAGAGATGTAAAAGGTTTGTATAAAAAAGCTTTAAAAGGTGAAATAAAAGATTTTACAGGCGTATCTTCCCCTTACGAATCACCAACTAGAGCAGACTTAACTATTGACACAACTTCAAAGGAACTAAGCCATTGTCTTGAAGCAATTTTACCTGTTGTTCTTAAAAAATTAAGCGAATGCAAAAAGAATTAGAAATTGCAATTAAAGCTGCTTTAAAGGCAGGTGAAGCAATCTTGGAAATTTACGAAAAAGAGGATTTTGGAATTGAATTAAAAAGCGACAATACTCCACTTACTCGAGCAGATTTGGCATCACACACCATTATTATAAATGAATTAAAAGAAAGTTCTATTCCGGTTTTATCTGAAGAGGGACGATCAATACCATACGAAGAAAGAAAAAACTGGTCAAAACTTTGGATTGTTGATCCTATCGACGGCACAAAGGAATTCATTAAACGAAACGGGGAATTTACGGTTAATATTGCCCTAATTGAAAATAACGAACCAATGTTAGGGGTGATCTATGTTCCTGTGACCGGTGAATTATTTTTCGCGTCTAATAATCTCGGCTCTAAAAAATCGATTGACGTAAGCACCAAATCGACTGTTCAGTCGGTATTTCAGAATTCAATCGAACTACCGCTTAAAAATCTTAATAAAGAGTATACAGTTGTTGCAAGTCGATCTCACATGAATCCGGAGACCGAATCATACATTGAACAATTGAATTTTAAGCATGGTAACGTGAAGACAGTTTCAAAAGGAAGCTCACTTAAGTTATGCCTAGTAGCTGAAGGAACAGCAGACTGTTACCCGAGGTTTGCGCCAACGATGGAATGGGATATAGCTGCGGGTCATGCCATTTGCAAATACGCTGGATTTAACGTTATTGATCAAAAAACAATGAAAGAGATGGTTTATAACCGGGAAGAATTGTTGAACAATTGGTTTATTGTTCAGTAAACTAGTTCAGTTTATACTTTTTAAAGAAAGCATCCCAATTCCAAACAAAGTTGCCCATCACCTCATCCATTCTCTTTAGGAAAAGAGGATTTGGCGCTTGCATTCTTCTGAAATACTCATCTTGATATTGGTTCAGTTTGTATTTGTAAAAGATTGCTTTAGACATTCCGTAAACCATGTTTTTACTTGGATGGTTCACTTTAGCAATAAAACCTTGGTACTCACGAATCATTTTTGTGAAATCCATTTCAGGAATGGCATAAATCTTTGAAAGTTTTTCAAAAATAATTTTCTCAACCCTACCTGCTTGATCAGCGTCAAAGGTGCTTTCCAAATAAGAAAGATTACCTACAATAACGATCAAACCAAATTCACCCTCATCTTTATCTGAAATTGCCGGAGAAGTAACAAAAGCAACATCTTCGTTAATTAGCTGTGCTACCTCCTTAAATCCATTATCAACTGTATCAAAAATCGAGTTGATAAAGATATTGGCAACCTGATTGTCCGATAATTTTCGTTTCAGAATAGTACCAAGCATTGTTAATCTATTGTTGTGATTCGTTTAATACAAATTTAAAGTCTGACTTGTGCCTTTTCATACTGTGAATCAATAGGTTTTCAACTAAGTTTTCAACACATTGAAAAATGTTGATGAAATCGAATCTACAATTCACTGAAAGAATAATAAATCTAAAAAAAATATTTTCTCTTACCTCAAGGCAAGCGATAATTTAACAATTAAAAAGAATGAAGCAGGGATTAACTTCAAAAGAAGCGAAAAGAAAGTTATCACAACAAGGTCCAAATGAGTTACCCACCAAAAAAAACGATGGCTTTTTTCAATTGGTGAAAGATGTTGTTACAGAACCAATGTTTCTCTTACTAGTTGCCTGCGGTTCTCTATACATATTAATTGGCAGTTTTCAAGAAGGTGCAATTTTATTAAGTACGGTGTTCATTATAATTTCTATTACAATTTTCCAGCGACAAAAAACCGAGAATGCACTTCATGCTTTGCAAGAACTTGCTTCACCAAGAGCACTTGTTATTAGAGATGGCAAAGAAATAAGAATTCCTGGACGAGAAGTCGTATCCCAAGATACAGTATTGCTATTCGAAGGAGACCGCATTCCTGCGGATGGACAACTTATTGAATGCAATGGATTAGAAGTAAATGAATCTATTTTGACTGGAGAATCGTTGCCCGTAACAAAATCATTAGAAGAAACAAAATCTACTGTTTACTCAGGAACCTTAATTACCAAAGGGCAAGCAGTTATGTTAGTAACGAAAACTGGCCAAAAAAGTAAAATTGGCACCATTGGTAAGAGTCTTCTAGGAATTCATGCTTCGAGAACTCCTTTGCAGACGGAAATGAAAAAACTTATTCGAAATCTTGGCATCATTGCAATAGTCGTTTCAGTTGCGGTAACGTTCATTTTCTATATTCAGCGGGGTCAATTCATACCTTCCTTGTTAAGTGGATTGTCAACAGCAATGGCATTAATTCCTGAAGAATTTCCTGTCATTTTAACCGTCTTCTTGACTTTGGGAGCCTGGCGTTTGACCAAAATAAAGGTCTTAACTAGAAACCCTTCTGTTATTGAAACACTTGGTTCTGCAACCATTCTATGCAGCGATAAAACAGGAACGATTACCCAAAATAAAATGGCAGTGGCAAGTATTGCTAATAAAAAAGAAATTATTCCCGAAGCCACATACACCAACCCCTCAACGTTATTGTTTTTAGCCGATGCGAAAATGGCATGCGCAAGTGACAGCAGAGATCCAATGGACAGAGCGTTACTTGCTTTCGAGTCAAAAAAAATCGAAAAACTTAACTTAGTCGATGAGTTACTTTTTAATCATGATCACCTAATTACGATTAGATCCTATGCCGATGAACTTCATAAAAAGCAAATCCATTTTTGCAAAGGAGCACCGGAGGCCGTTTTAGCGAAATGCATCATTTCGGAGACTGAAAAAAATCAATTGGAACGCTTATTAAAAACCATGGCTTCAAATGGTTTACGCATTATTGCTTTTGCAAAGGGGAGCTCTGATTTACATGTGAAGGTCAATTACAAAACAATTCAACTCGAAATTGTAGGATTGATTGGTTTTGCTGACCCTGTTCGCAAAGAAGTAAAGCAAGCTGTCGCTGACTGCCGTTCTGCTGGAATAAAAATAGTCATGATCACAGGTGATTACCCTGAAACAGCAGCAAATATTGGTCATCAAATTGGACTGAATGCCAATACAATTCTAACGGGAAATGAAATCGATAAATTAGGCAATAACGCATTAAAAAAAGCCCTCTTAAATACCGAAATCTTAGCTCGAGTATCTCCACAGCATAAATTACGAGTTGTTGAAGCATTGAAAAAAAACAAAGAAATAGTTGCCATGACCGGCGACGGGGTAAATGATGCCCCATCTTTGAAAGCTGCGCATATCGGAATATCCATGGGAAACAAAGGCACTGATGTTGCTCGTGAAGCATCTTCTCTCGTGTTACTTGATGATAATTTTGCCTCAATTGTCAAAGCAATTCGTTTGGGCAGAAAAATTTCCGACAATTTACAAAAAGCAATGTCTTATGTTCTTGCTATTCATATTCCTATCATTGGTTTAGCAATAAGTCCAGCGTTTAGCGCAAACTTCCCATTGCTACTACTGCCTATTCATATCGTTTTCATGGAACTGATTATTGACCCTATGAGCTCCATCGGATTCGAAACTGAAAAGGAAGAAATAAATATCATGACCCGGCCACCAAGAGACTCTCAGAGATCATTTTTTGGAAAGAAGGAAATTTTTTCCAGTATTGCAGAAGGTTTGGTGTTTTACTTATTTGTCTTGGCGATCTACCTACTCACTGTTCATAGTCACGAAAATCAAAAAGAACTTCGGTCTATCGTTTTCACAGGCCTAATTTTGAGTAATTTGTTATTCGTTCTTTCAAAGCTTTCAAAAACTGAGAATGTTTTTCGCATACTTCTGTACCACAACATGACAGCCAAAGCCATCTTGCTTGTTGCATTTACCTTGCTTTTTTTAACCATCAGAATCCCAGTAATCTCAGCTCTTTTTGGCTTCGAATTTCCTGGTTACTATCATTTCTTAGTCCCTTTAACTGCATCACTACTATTTTTAACATTATTGGAATTACATAAAAAATGGAGAAACAAAAAACTTTCAGAAGCGCGATATCAGGAAAGGAATTTCTTGAAGAAGAAAAAATAGTTGCAGGTCAACTGAGATTTGCCATATTGGATCTCATTCTAAAAGACCACCCGAATCTTCTTGAAACAGACTTAATTTCTGTCAATGAATTAAATTTTTACCGGGAAAAGTACATCTCATCATTTGTTTCCGATAATCTATATGAATTAGGCGAAATGCGCGATAATGTTCTTCAGTCATTAAAAGAACATTCCATTTTATCTACAAAACTTGAATTGGAAGAACAGCCGGAATTAACACTTGGTCAGCGCATAGCAGATCGCGTTGCAGAATTTGGTGGAAGTTGGACCTTTATTCTCTCATTTTTCGGATTCTTGACCATTTGGATCATTGCAAATATTTTCTTCCTTCGTTCACACACGTTCGATCCTTACCCTTTCATACTTCTAAATCTTATTCTATCCTGCATTGCTGCATTGCAAGCCCCTGTGATTATGATGAGTCAGAATAGGCAAGAACAAAAAGACCGGGAACGATCAAAAAAAGACTTTATGATTAACATGAAAGCTGAACTTGAAATTAGAATTTTGCACGAAAAACTTGATCACCTCATCATGCACCAGCAACAAGAATTAATTGAAATTCAAAAAATTCAAATTGACATGATGAATGATATTATCGCTAAAATAAAGTAATTAACGGAACAGCTCAAGAATTGGTTCACCTGTCATCGAACCACTTCGTTGAAGATTCAAAATATTTGTGAGTGTTGCGGCAATATCGATAATTTCAGTTTTTCTGACTATCTCTTGCTTTGGAATTCCCTTCCCATACCATAGCAATGGAACATGGGTGTCGTAATTAAATGCAGAACCATGACTTGTCCCTTTATGTGCTTCTGGACTATCCTGTGATTTTGCCAAATAGCCCGACTCAAGCATTATAATAATATCCCCACTTTCTGCCGGATGATAACCTTTCCGAATCATATCACGCCATGCGTCATCATTTCCTGATTTGGTTAAATCGTCAGCTGTAAAAACTCGTTTTACATCTTGCCATTCGCGTATTTCTTCTACAATAAATTCAGAAACATCAGAAAATACAAGTTGGTTCTTTCTAATTGCCTGGCGATCTAAATAGATGTTCAAATTATATTGACCAAGTATAAAATCTTCCCCAAATTTGGATTTGACTTTATTTTTCAAATCTGCCATTTGATAATTTAAAAAGAAATATCCTCCTGGCAAATTTCTATCCTTTAAATCTTGCGGAACGGGCACCACAGCATGATCAGCAGTCAAAAAAAGTACAAACTCATTTTTGCCAACTTCCTTTTCCAAATTATTTATCAACCGTTCTAATTCTTTGTCCAATCGCAAATAAACATCCTCTAACTCCACTGAATAAGGGCCAAAGGCATGTCCTACAATGTCAGGTGTTGAATAACTAATACATAGCATATCCGTTTCAACATCTTTGCCTAAATTTTCATTGGTTATCGAGTTCAATGCAAAATCCGTTAAATAGGTATTCGCGAAAGGAGTAATTGTAAATAGTTCATAGTTGGACTTACCACCACACATTTCTTTTAAATTATATGGAAAGGTGGGTTCTGTTTTTCCTGACAATTTTATTTCATAGGGCGAATTGTCTGGTCCACACTCATTGTAGGTAGATAAATCGTATAATGTGTTCCACGTTTGCTCCAAATAATAATCGACTTGCTTTTGACCATTAAAATCTGCTACCCACTTAGGTAATTTATCTTCGAAATAACTGCTTGTTATGAATTGTCCTGTTGCATAGTCGAACCAATAGGAACCATCACTCAAATGCCCCCCTGGCAATATTGACCCTCGGTCTTTTATTGACATTGAAATGACTTTAGAATTCGGATAGGTCATCTTCAATTGATCAGTAATTGTAGTCGTTTTCAAACGATGTGGCGAACAAAGTCCATCTTCTGAAAACGTTCCAACAGATTTCACCGCAGCGTCACCGACACAATTGACCGTCTCATTCTTCAACCTATCAAACCAATCATTGGCAACTATTCCATGATTTTCAGGAGTAGTTCCAGTGTAAATAGAAGCATGACCCGGACCAGTAAAAGTAGGTGCATAATTATAGCGTGTATTGCGACAATTTGTGCCACGCTCCATTAATTTTAAAAATCCTTTTTTACTGAATTTATCTTGGAAACGATACAAATATTCATAACACATTTGATCCACCACAATGCCAACCACAAGTTTGGGTTTCTTCTGCGATTGCGCTTTGACAGCCGAAAACAAGAACAGAAACAAAATAAAGACAACTAACTGTCGCATAAACACTTTTTTTGATAAAAATAACGAAACAAAAATCTCTATAGAATTTCTTCCCTTTAACTTTGTGTAAAATTTAAAGAATGCTGGGACTGAAGTTGTCGACTGACCCAAGATGGGTTAATATCGTAGAGAAGAATATTGAAGAAATTCTTGTTGATCATGCTTTTTGTGAACAAAAGGCGGCAAGCAACGCTATTTCAATGATTATACAATATCCTCATTATTCCGATCTTGTTGAAGCAATGACTGCCATCTGTCAGGAAGAAATGGAGCATTTCAAAATGGTTCATGACAAACTTTTAGAGCGAGGATTCAAATTGGGGTTTGAGCGAAAAGATCCCTACGTGAACGATCTTGCTCTCTACCTTAAAAAGACAAAAACTCAAAGCTCAAAAAAAGGCTTCTTCGTGAATCAAATGTTGTTTGCTGCTATGATTGAAGCGCGCAGTTGCGAACGGTTTAAAATATTGTCAGAAGAAATTAATGACGAGGATTTACGGACTTTCTATAGAAGTCTAATGGAAAGTGAAGCGAGACATTATACAACTTTCCTAGGTTTTGCAAGAAAGTATGGCGAAGGTATCGACATAGATAAATGCTGGCAACAGTTCCTAGAATTCGAGTCTTCTCTTATGGAGAAGTATGGAAAAAATGAAACCATGCACGGATAGCCGCACATGGTTTTCAATTTCATGCTTTTTATTTTATATTAAAGCCAATCTAAATCGCTTCGGAACACCACCTTGATAAGTTGTTAAGTAATATACGCCACTCGACACTTCCGGCATTTTAACCTCAAGCTTAGGTCCATTAGCTTTTGCACCATAGACAAGTTTCCCATTGATGTCTAAAATTTCAATTGAGCTATTTATTTCTAAACCACTCACAACAAAGGTTCCTTTATTTGGATTCGGATAAATTTGAATCGTAGCGTTTTCTTCTTCAACCAAAGACAAGCATGCATCAACTGTAATTGCTACAGATGCGGAATCTTGGCAACCATTTCCATCCGTGTAACTTGCAATAACATACCATGTACCAATTCCTGTAAATGAAGAAGAAGGGTCAAACGAAGTACCACTTACACCTGGGCCGTATAAAAGTGAACCAGAAGGTGTCGGAACCAATGTGACCAATCCTGAATAAACACAAACTGTATTGTCAATATCCGAAGTGATTAAAGTGACCGAAGGTGCTGCATTTACAGTAATGTAATCCGTCATTGTTTGAGTATCCGATCCAGCAGAATTAGTCACCGTCAATGTAACGGTATAAACTCCTGATGTTGTATAAGTATGCGAAGGTGATTGGTCTGAAGAAGAAGTGCCATCTCCAAAATTCCAAGTCCAACTCGTCGGAACATTCGTGGAGAAATCATTGAAAACAACATTACTTCCTGAACATATTGTTGTTTGGGCAGTTGTAAATGATGCAACAGGAACTGAAACGGGCCCTGCCTCATTGAACATTACTTTGAAATCATCGAAATAGAATCCGTCAGCTGTTGTTCCGCCATCAGATTGAAACCTGAATCTTACTTTTATTGATTGTCCCAAGTAATCGCTCAAATTAATCTCATCCAAAACCCAAGATGATTGAGTGCCTTCATAGACTGGTTGGTTATTTGGCTGCACACTACCGTTAGCACTTGTTCCCATGACAGTATAATTCGTGCATTGCCCAATCCAAGTCGTACCGCCATCCGTTGAAACTTGAAACTGAACATAGTCATAATCTGTTTCTAGCCCCCATTTAGCATAATAACTAATCATCGCTGCTGTGGCATTTGTCAAATCAATTGTTGGCACGTAAGTATAAGTCTTTGTTGAATTATTAGAATAATTTCCAGATGGACTTTCAGTAAAAGATTTTGTCGCAGAAACAAAAGTAGAAGTTGTCGTAGACCATGTGCCTGTCCAATTGGTTGTTGCAGTTGCATCTTCCAGTGCTTGAAGTGTTAAAGCTCCATATGTTTTAACAATTGTATCCTTTTTCACCCACAAACCATTATCGGTTTTTAGGATGTACTTGACCAAATCACCGAATTGAATCGATGGAGACAACGTATAAGAGATTGATCCTGATGCAACAGTTCGGCATGGAATATCATAAATCACAGGAGTTCCAACAGAAGCAATATTCATCAGTGGTTCAATAGAAACTGTTACAACACCATCTTCCAAGCCAAGTCGCTGTGCCGAATGATTGAAATTTCCGGACGTCGTTGCAATTGAAGCAGGATCGGTGTCCTGCACAACTAAATACTTTCGTGTCAGATGTGCTAAAACAAGATTAGGAAAAACCATTTCCTGACAAGTGGCTTCAATTTCCGAAGCTGGTTGCCAAAATTCAGTACCTACCTCAGGAGTATGAGCCATGATTGTATCTTTAACCCCATCCCCAATATCTTCCTTGTACATGTAATCATCAGAATCACCCGAAGCAGGATATAAAGCCGAACTTTTCATACCTGTATATCCGTTGTATTGTACCATATGATTGGTTTCATCTTGAAACCAATTGTGCCTTGGAGCGAACTCCGTAGTTGTTGTTCCAATCGGAAAAAGTATAGATTCAGCAAAAGCATGGGCGTTAAATGCAGTGGTAAAACTATGATTTCGAACTAGCCATCGAATCGCTTGAGTTTCTGGTTCAGAAAAAGCAGCAGTTCCAGGATATGTATCGTTATTTTGATTCGAACTAACACCTGTTGTATTGAAACCGTAGCTGTAATTACGATTAAGGTCAACACCTTTATTGGATGTACCTACATTTCTTCTGTTTTTACGATGCATTCCTCCTCCATTTGGATTGGTTGTTTCATTGTAAACATATCCATCAGGGTTGATGCACGGCACAAAATACATCTGCATGTTATCCACTAAATACTTCACCTCGTCATTCGTAGAATAATTTTCCAATAAAAACCACATGTAGAATATAGTTTCCATCATGCTCATTGGCTCGCGTGCGTGATGGATAGCAGTATAGAGAACATTTGGCTCCCCACTTTCATCCGAATTTGGATTATCCGAAATTTTCACATGATAAATGGGTCTACCGTCATGGGTTAAGTAATTGGAAATTTGTGATTTAGCACTAATTAAAGTAGGATATTGGGATGCCATTGCGTCCAACTCAGCCAACATTTCAGTGTACTTTAAATATCCACCCATCGTCCCTAGATTAAAGTTTGATGGAGTAGCAGGTGAAAAACCTGATGTTCCGCCCCCCCCTGTTCCAGAACAACTGACATTTTTTTGAGCGTGTTCTTTTTTTAATAGATTTTGTTCAACATAGTATTTCTGCACATCATCAATTAGAACTTCAAATGAAAAACCATTTTCCTGCATAATGGAAATTTCTCTGTCAGAAAAATCCGAGATGAAAAAAGTGTTCTGCTTGTAGGTCCCATGATCAACTGTAACCCCTAATTGGCTTAATCTTGAAAGGCCTTCCGCATCTGAGTATATTTTAACCCGAGAATACTGCTGTGAATAAGAGAAAAAAGAGCACAAAAGAGCGCACAGACATATGGTAATTATTCGCATAGTTTTAAGTTTCTTTCTAGTTTAGACTGACAATTTACTGACATTTTTTAAATGCTGAATGAGTTTTAGACGAAAAGTAAAAATATCATTACCAATAGTTGAAAAGTTTGCATTATCTTAATTCACTCATCAAGTCAAAAAGACATTCATAGCGTTAAGACGCCACTAATAACATATGGGTTGGGATTTTTTGAATTTCAAGCTAATTTTAACTTATAAATCATACAATATGACAGACAAAAAAATATCCTTCGGAAAAATATTTTGGCCAAGTTTTTTAGCCATATTCATCATGTCCGTAATTGGAATACTTATTTTTTCATTAGTTCTTGGAGGTATAGTTGGAAGTTTTGGTGATTTCGGCCCAAAACCACTTGCTGTGAAAAGTAATACAATTCTTCACATGACATTGGATGGCGAAGTAATGGAAAAATCCGACGCCAAATTTGACCCTATGAATTTCGAAGTTAAAAGCAATATAGGTCTGAGCGACATCTTATTTGGACTTGAAACAGCAAAAAACGATTCAAAGATTAAAGGTTTATTTTTAGAAATAGGTGATTTGCAATGTGGCTATGCAACTGCCAAAGAGATTCGGACTGCCATTAAAGATTTTCAGAAAAGCGGAAAGTTTGTTGTTTCATACAATGCCGGTGAGTTAATTACTCAAAAAGAATATTATGTTTCTTCAGCAGCGAAAGAAATTTATGGGTTCCCTTCTTCGGCGTTGGAAATTCTTGGTCTAGGTGCAGAATTAAGTTTTTTCAAAGGTACCCTAGACAAACTAGACGTTGAAGTACAAGTAATTCGTGGTACAAACAATGATTTCAAAAGTGCTGTAGAACCTTTCTTTCGCTCTGCCATGAGTGATTCTAGCCGCTTGCAAATCAATCGTTACCTAACTTCAATGTGGGAAGACATGCGCGAAGATATGGCAGCTGATCGTAAAATGGATATTGAGGATTTCAACAGTATTTCTGACAGCATGAAAATAAAACGTGCTGAAGATGCCGTGGATTTAAAACTTTTAGATGGAGTTAAATACCGCGATGAAATTATTTCAATGCTTAGTAAAAAAGTTGGCGCAGAAGATGAGGACGATCTGAATTTACAAGCTTTTGAAAAATATGCGAAAAAGAAATTCTATCGTGATCAAGTCCTAACAAAGAATGATAATCCTAACATTGCAGTTATTCTTGCAGAAGGAGATGTATCTACCGATGGGGATGGCTTGTCATCAAAAGACATCTGTAAACTATTTCAAGATGTCAGAAAAAATAAATCAATTAAAACAGTCGTTTTCCGCATCAATAGTCCGGGAGGAAGTGCACTTGCAAGTGACGAAATTTGGAGAGAAGTTCAAATTACCAATAAGACGAAAAAAGTGATCGTTTCCATGGGAGATGTTGCCGCGTCAGGCGGTTACTACATTGCCGCACCGGCGACAGCAATCTTCGCTGAACCGACAACAATTACAGGATCAATAGGTGTTTTTGGAATGATTCCTTATACTGGCAAGATGCTTGAAAACAAGTTGGGAATCACTTTTGATCGTGCATCAACGAACGCCCACTCCGTGATGACAACAAACCGTAAATTAACGGCCGATGAAATGCAAATGATTCAAGCTGAGGTTGATGTAACATATGATCAATTTCTTTCTCGGGTTGCTGAAGGTAGAAAATTGACAAAAGAACAAGTTAACGTAATTGCGCGAGGGAGAGTTTGGACAGGAAGAGATGCCTTGGAAATTGGTCTAGTGGATGAAATCGGTGGACTTACAGATGCCATTTCCTACGCTGCGAAAAAAGCCGATATAAAAGACAAACGTGTACTCTATTATCCATTGAAAGAAGAGGATAAATTCCTTGAGATTTTTGAAGACCTTAAAGATGAATCTGAAAATGCAAAAGTGATTCGAACGGAAAAGCTACCAGAAGAATTGTTGAATTATTACAAGGAATTAAAGAAATTAGAAGCAAGAAGTGGCATTCAAATGCGTCTGCCATACGATGTGCGATTTTATTAAGAAAGACCCTTCGGGGTCTTTTCGCTTCTAAGTGTTTTTTCTTTTGAAATTATTCCTTTCGTGTGTCCATTCATAGCGCTTTTTAGGTCGCTTATTCTTTTTCTTAGGCATCGTTCGGTATGCCAATCCTGCTGTATATTGAACATAATCCATTCTTGTTCTGTAGATCCCCGGAACCAAAGCCAGCTTTCCAATACCTTGCACCTGCAGTCCCCAATTTTTAGAAAGCCAATAATTCAACCCTAACGTTAAATTGGCAGTAATTGACAAAGAACCTTCATCAATAGATCTGTAAGTAAATCCACCACCAATTGCCATAAATGGATCTAAATCTTGTGACATTTTTATAAATTGATTCAGACTGAGTTTGTAATTGTAATTAGCTGAGGCCAAAAATCCCTTAACACCTACACTATCATTTACTATTACAGAAGAACGATAGGGAGTAAAAGTGAAAACACCTTCATTACTAACACCTTTTTTTGTAAACTTATTGATCGATAAAAAGCTGGGATATGGGGCAAAATTCCAGGAACCTTGAACATCAAATAAATTTGGCAGTTTTTCTTCGTTGTCGTTTACAACAACATACCCTCCTGTTATGATCCAGTTATAAGGGTTCTTTTTTCTGCTCTGAGCTGTGGGCTGAGCCAATAGAGTTTGACAAGATGAAATTACTACTAAGGACAGAGGAATAAATATTCCTTTCGATCCCAAAAAATTAATTTTCAATCCAAAAGAGTGGTTCATAATTCTTACCCAAAAAATAACCTCAACGCTGGTTGAGGTTATTTTTAATTGTATTTATTTTGAGGCGATCTCTACGAATTCATCGTAAGTCACTTGCTTTTCATTTAATTTGACGGTTTCTTTGAAATACTGAGTCAATTTATGCTCAGCCAACATGTCGTATACCCTGTTCGCTTCATCACGGTTTTTCAAAACTGACATCGCAGATGCTGTCAACTCATTATCCTCAGGTGCAGGAATTCCATATTGCGCATAATTGCTTACCAATAATCCTTTCGTAAATTCAACTACTTCTTGATTATCAAGTTTAATCTCGTTATTCTTGAAAATACTTCCCTGAATTAACTGCCATTTCAAACCTTTAGCATACCCATCATATTCTGTTTCGATTTGCTCTTCAGTAATCGCTTTTTCATTTGACAATTTAATCCATCTTTTCAAGAATGAGTTTGGCAACTCCACTTTTGTTTTCTCCAAAAGATCATTATATATCTCTCTTGTCAAAATCTTGTCTGAATCAGTATCAAACATTCCTTTTAAATCATTCGTGATTCGATCTTTCAACTCTGACTCTGATGTTACATTTCCAGCACCAAACAATTTATCAAATAAGTCCTGATCCAACTCTGCCAATTCCATGTGCTTAATCTCATTGATCGTCATTTGGAACTTTGCTGAAACAGTTGCCATTTCTTCTTCTGTAACACCCAACATTGCAGCAGTATCTTTTCCACCTCTAGACACTTTAGCAGGATCAACAATTAGTACTTCACCTTTTGCCTTTCCTGTTAAATCCTTCTTTACTTTTTTATCCTCAACGAATTCCATTGAAATAGTTGATGAATGCATCACCCCACCTTCTTTGATAGTTTCATCGTCGTTTAACTCAACAAATTGCGCCAAGATCATGTCAGATTCTCCAACATTTTCTGTTGAAACCAGTTTACCATACCTTCTTCTAAGATCTTCGATTTGTTTATTGATCAAGTCATTGTCAACTTTAACCTTCAAATAGTCATACTTGCTTTTATTTGAAAGTGGGATTTCAAAACTAGGAGTCAAACCGATCTCATATTCGAATTCAAATGTGTCCGGTTGATCAAAACTTCCAACTACATCTGAACCCTCTTTTGGTATTGGGTTACCAAGTATGTCGATTTTATTTTCCTCGATGAATTTGTACAATGCATCATTTACAATTTTGTTCAATTCATCGGCTAAAACAGCTTTTCCATATTGCTTTTGAACAATACCAAATGGCACATGTCCGGGTCTAAATCCTGGGTTTTTTGCTGTTTTGCGATAATTCTCAAGTGTATTCTTCACCTTAGTCTGATAATCAGCCTGTTCGATCTTCACTGTTAACACTGCATTCAGCGCATCAACATCTTGACGAGTTACATTCATTTTTTTTCTATTTAAACAACTACAAACAAAAATGGCCCCGTCAAAAAACGAGACCATTCGCTGTGCGGATGGAGGGACTCGAACCCACACACCTCTCGGCACTAGATCCTAAGTCTAGCGTGTCTACCAATTTCACCACATCCGCAAATTATATTTCAACTTTTCGGTCCGTTTGACCTAACGATTCATTCAAATCGGAGTGCAAAGATATTGAATTATTTTAAATCCAAAATATCCTTTAAATCTTTTTTAAACAGCACGACAAAAAATTGTGAATAAAACCTTGCTCATGAATTTCCAATGCGCATCATTTCACTGTAACTTTGTAGAGGAAATTAATCAACATTATGCTCAGCATCAATCCAAAGGAAATCACCGTTCAAAAAGTTCATCAATACTTACTAGGTGCTGTAGGACCTCGTCCTATTGCATTTGCATCAACAAAAGATGCGGAAGGAAATGATAATCTTGCTCCTTTCAGTTTTTTCAATGTATTCAGTGCAAATCCACCAATTTTAATTTTTTCTCCTGCAAGATCGGGGCGTTCCAATACTACAAAGGACACCTATAACAATGTGAAAGTGAATCCAGAGGTTGTCATAAATGTTGTTAACTACGACATCGTGCACCAAATGAGTTTGGCAAGCTCTCCATATGCTCCAGGTGTAAGTGAATTTACCAAAGCCGGCTTCACTCCAATAGCGTCAGAAACAATAAGCCCGATGCGTGTAGCTGAATCTCCCGTTCAATTTGAATGCAAAGTAAATGAAGTAATTGAATTAGGAGATGGCGGTGGCGCAGGGAATCTAATAATCTGTGAAGTAACAAGAATACATATTGATGAAAAAATTCTTGATGAAAACGGAATGATTGATCAACACAAGATTGATCTGGTTTCCAGAATGGGCGGAAACTGGTATTGCCGAGCAGATAAAAATTCAATGTTCGAAATTGCAAAACCAATCACAACATGTGGTATCGGTTACGATCAAATTCCGCTGGACATTCGTCATAGTACTATTTTATCGGGAAATGACCTTGGCTATCTTGGAGGAATAGAAGAATTGCCAAATGAAACGGATGTCAACGAATACAAATTGTTAGAATTAAGCGAACTATTCGTATCTTTAGAAGACAAACCTGCAGAATTAGAACGAGCACTGCATGCTAGAGCTAAGGATTTATTAAATGAAAACAAACTGGAAGAGGCTTGGATGACGCTTCTTTCTTTTAATAACGGATAAACAAACAACAAAAAATAACCATTATGTTTAAATTAACAGGAACCGTGAAGGTGGTGAACAGTACAGTTCAAGTGTCAGAGAAATTTTCAAAGAGGGAGTTCGTAGTTACAGATACTTCAAGTATGTACCCTCAGGATATTATGTTCCAAGCTACCCAAGATAAATGTTCTCTTTTGGACGCCGTTCATACCGGTGAGCAAGTTGAAGTCTCCTTCAATCTGAGAGGACGTGAGTGGACAAGTCCACAAGGAGAGGTAAAATACTTCAATACGTTGGAAGCATGGAGAATCGAGAAGGTGACACAAGCTGCTGGACAAGGAATGCCACAAGGCGGACCTGCTCCAATGAATTTAGATGCAGTCGCTGCTCCAATTGCCGCAAACACTGCTGAAAGCGAAGATGATGATCTTCCATTTTGATATCCATGAAGATATTTTAAATTAAGCCGGTTGATCCGGCTTTTTTTACACCTATTTTTGTTTGCTAGACACGGTATTTGTTTGAAAAATACAACCTTCTAATTAATGCAGAAATACAATTATAAAATTCTTCTGATTTCAATCGTATGTTTTTGTTGCTTCAATTGTATTTCGCAAGGGCTTCATTTTAAAGATAGTAGCTATACGAAGTCTTTTAATTTGGTTCCAATTCTTGCTTTCGATTCAGATAATGGATTTCGTTATGGTGCAACAATAAATATTTTTCGGATAAAAAAATCTGATATAAAAGGTGACTTCCGACCTTTCAGCGATAATTTTTTCATAAGAGGTTTTAATTCAACAAAAGGTAATTTCCAAGGTACATTATTACTAGAATCGAATAGCTTAATACCAAATAAAAAAACCTTTATTGAAATTTCCGCAGCACGCGAGAACTCATTCGATTTTTACGGTTTAAATGGCTATCTATCTGGTTACGACAAAAGACTTGTTTCAGAAGGTCAACCAGAATTTATTCACAAAAACTATTACCGACACAGTAAATCATTCATTAAAGGCCGAATTGATATTCAACACAATTTATTTTCAAGTTATACAAGGTTATTAACTGGGGTTTCTTTCGTTAGAAATTTCACTGCTCAGGATTCTTTATCACTGCTCTCTGAATACGCACAGCAAGGGTTAATTGACCCCATTGGATCACCAACAACATCAATGCAATTCACTTTTGGATTAATTCAAGAAAAGCGAAACAATCAGTTTTATTGCACGAAAGGGCATTGGCATGATTTCTTCTTCGTCTATTCCCAAAACAAAAATTCGAGCTATTTGAAAAGCATTGTAACGTTAAGAAATTATATTCCCATAATTTCAAAAAGAAATATTTTCATGTTTCGTTTAACTGGTCAAAACACGCTTGCGGGAAAAATACCGTATGATCATTCAGGTTACTATTTCGACTCTCGGCTATCAACCGATGGAATTGGTGGAATAAATAACTTGAGAGGAAAACCCAGAAACAGGATGATTGCTAAGGGTTTCATCCTTCTTAATTCAGAATTTAAAAGAACTCTTTTCACAAAAGAGATAAAGAAATCAGAATATACAGTTGATGCTTCTCTATTTGGAGATCATTACCTAATAACCCAATTGTATAAGTTCGACAATAATTCATCACCAACTAATTACGACCCAAATCAATCCAGATACTGCGCTACCCTTGGACTTGGAACGTATATCGTAATAAATAAAAACAGCGTCATAAGTATTAACTATGGTTATCCTGTCACAAAAAATGAACAAGGTGGCAGATTGTATATTGGCGCAGGATTTATGTTTTAATTCATTTTGCGAGCCTGAAAAATCATAATTCTGCGAACAAATTTCTTTTTGAACATTCATCTATATTTGCATTTCAAATTCATATAAATGATCTCTGTAGACGCTTTAACAGTCGAATTTTCTGGAACCACACTTTTTAGTGATGTCTCTTTCGTAATAAACGAAACTGACAAGATTGCCCTAATGGGTAAAAATGGTGCGGGTAAGTCAACACTTCTTAAAATTTTGGCAGGTACAAATAAAGCAACCCGAGGCGGCGTATCTTCACCAAAAGGAACTGTTATTGCGTACCTTCCTCAACATTTACTAACTGAAGACAATTGCACCGTTTTCGAGGAGACATCTAAAGCTTTCCAATCTATTTTTGATATGAAAGATGAGATAGATCGAATCAATCATGAATTGACAATTCGCACTGATTATGACTCTGATGAATACATGAAGTTGATAGAACAAGTGTCGGAAATCAGCGAGAAATATTACTCTATTGAAGAAATCAACTATGACGGTGAAGTTGAAAAAACATTAAAAGGGCTAGGTTTTGAAAGAGAAGATTTTAATAGATCGACATCAGAATTCAGCGGAGGATGGAGAATGCGAATCGAATTGGCTAAAATCTTACTTCAGAAACCAGATCTCATTCTTCTAGACGAACCTACCAATCACCTTGACATTGAATCAATTCAGTGGTTAGAAGATTTTCTAGTGAATCAAGCAAAAGCTGTTGTAATTATTTCTCACGACCGAGCATTTGTTGACCATATCACCAATCGAACGATCGAGGTAACGATGGGAAGAATTTACGACTATAAAGCAAAGTATTCTCATTACCTTGAATTGAGAAAAGATCGAAGAGCCCAACAACAAAAACAATTTGAAGAGCAACAAAAATTCATTGCTGAGACGACAGAATTTATTGAACGATTTAAAGGAACATATTCAAAAACACTTCAAGTCCAATCAAGAGTAAAAATGCTCGAAAAACTTGAATTAATTGAAGTGGATGAAGTGGATAATTCTGCTCTTCGTTTGCGCTTCCCTCCTGCTCCACGCTCTGGCAACTATCCCGTTACAGTTTCAGAATTGAGCAAATCGTATGGGAATCATGTGGTTTTTAAGGATGCATCGATGTCGATTCAACGAGGTGAAAAGATTGCCTTTGTTGGTAAAAATGGTGAAGGTAAATCTACTATGATCAAAGCCATCATGGGTGAATTGGATTTCGAGGGTGAACTTCAATTGGGCCACAATACACAAATCGGATATTTTGCGCAAAATCAAGCATCGCTGCTTGATGAAAACCTATCGATTTTTGAAACTATTGATAACATCGCAGAAGGAGATATTCGCACCAAAATCAAAGACATTCTTGGTGCATTCATGTTCGGTGGAGAAACGAGTGCAAAAAAGGTAAAGGTTCTTTCTGGTGGAGAAAGAACGCGACTTGCAATGATAAAACTATTGCTTCAGCCAGTCAACCTATTGATTCTCGATGAGCCTACCAATCACTTGGATATGAAAACCAAGGACATCATCAAAGATGCTTTGAAGGAATTTGATGGCACACTTATTCTCGTTTCACATGACCGTGATTTTCTTGATGGTTTAGCTACTAAAGTATTTGAATTTGGCAACAAACGAGTGAAAGAACACTTTGAAGATATCAAAGGTTTCCTTGAAAGAAAGAAATTAGAAAGTTTAAAAGAAATAGAACGCTGATCTATCTCAGTTACTCTTGATTTCACGTCCTTTCCATATCGGATTAAAACTGAACGAAAGAACGACCAGAAGAATAAAAAATAGAGGGTAAATTAGCTCGTAAAATGGTAGCACCAACCACGCCTTCATACGACGCATACGATTGAAATAAGGTAAAAAAATCAATGAATCTGTTGCCATTTTTAGAGCAATTATAAAAATCATTAAACTCACTTTCGCTTTTAAAGCAAGTACAACAATAACTGAGAAGAAAGTAAGTGTAAGAATTCCCTGAAGAACAATTACAAAATTGCTCAGCTTATCGCCAACATCTCCTGTTTTTGCGACCCATCTTAATCGCTGATGCATGAATTCTTTAAATCCCTGAGGAGTTTCAGTAAAAACAGCAAGAGAATACCGACTGAATAGTCGAATATTAGCTCCATTCTTTCTGAAATCGCGCAAAAGATAGATATCATCACCACTCGAAATATGCTGATGAATGGCAATTTGGTCAAATTTCAAAAAAGCATCTTTTTTATATAACATATTTGCACCACTTGCGATAATAGGTCTCTTCCATCCTGAAACGGCAAGATTAATTGCATTTACCAAAAGAATATCTACTTCAAATAAATGTTGCCACCAAACTTTAGCTGTTAGCACAACTGGCAAAACATATAAATCTGCTGGTGGCAATTTTTCTAAGGCTTCAAAATAATTTTTTTCGAACCAAACATCTGCATCCAAACTCAGTATCCATTTCGACGAAACAAATGGAATAGCATATCGAATTGCCATTTTCTTACCCGACAACTCATTCGGCAAATGAAGCACTTGAATAGAATATCCTGATAATTCAGACTCAATAATACTGACAGTTTCATCCTCTGAATGATCGTCTACAAAAATTATTTTCGAAGGCAGTCTAACCCCTTTTTTTAAACTTTGAATGAACGAATAAATCCGCTCTTGTTCATTCCGAACGGGAACAATAACAGTTAATTCACTAAGTTCCACTGTTGCATCATTCGATGACATTTGTTCGCGAATAATTTGTCTGAAATAACCAATTAGAAATGGTATGACTAAAAGAATCAGGTAAACGGCAAGAAATAGTAAGCAGCAATCAATCATTCGCTTTCTTTTGTTTTAAAATGATTAAAGCCAACAAGGTAGGCAGCAACAAATTAATTACCCAAATCAAAAAGGAGGCAATAAGAATCGACATTGGTTCCAACCCTAAATCTGCATGCATCAAAACTACTACGGCAATAGAATCACGAATAAAAACCTTACCCAAAATGAGAGAAGGAGACATTGTTACCCACAGATAAACTTGCCAAACCCACAAGACCAAAGTCCAGGAAAATGAAGCACCAAAAGCATGCAACATCAAAACAAACTGAGCAGTAAAAACTAAATGACGAAACAATGAAAATACCAGTGATCTGATTTTAAAAATTGTTATGGTTCCATTTTCTTGAATTTTCTCTATGATTCGTGTCCGCGTCCTTCGCTTTAAAACAATGTGTTCAGCAAAAAAATAGCCAACCAATGCAACAAAAATTCCGCATAACAGCACGAATCGGAGCTGATCCAAGGAATAACCGAAAGGAATTTTATTCAAGAAAACCAGCGCTAAACCACCGAATAAAATAGTAATTAAAAATTGAGAAAAACTTCCCAGCAATGTCAAATAGGTGATGATAAATCGAACAGTTCGTTTAAAATAATAGATTCTTCCAAGAAAATTCCCCAACATATTTGGGGTCAACATACCACTTACAATACCCGCCCAAAATGAATGATAACGTTGTTGAATTGTTGGCTTATCTCCAGAAAATCGAACGACCTCTTTCCACTTCAACCATTCAAAACACCAATTTAATGGCATTAAAAACAGTACTAAAATGAGTGAAGAAAAATTACTTAAAACGATAGTATCAAAGGAGAAATTCAATTTCTTGAGTTGAAGAAATAAAAAAACAAGCAACACAGAAAGTGCAATGATTTTAAAAAAAAGAAAGCGCTTGCCTTGAAATTTTATAGCTTTAACCAAGATCCGTCAATTGAATGGTTGAAGATAAGATAATTCTGGGAATTGATCCGGGAACAACAGTTCTCGGATATGGATTGATACATATCCAGAAAAATAAGATGCAAATGCTCAATTTCGGTGTAATACAATTGAGTAAATTGCCAACACATCCCGATAAATTAAAACGTATTTTCGACCGTTTGGATGGAATTATAAAAGAGTTTAAACCTGATGAAATGGCTATTGAAGCGCCTTTCTTCGGTAAAAATGTGCAGTCCATGCTTAAATTGGGCCGTGCACAAGGTGTTGCTATCGCTGCGAGCTTGAGTCACAATGTTCCTTTTGAGGAATATTCTCCAAGACGCATCAAACAAGCTATCACTGGAAATGGTAACGCTTCCAAAGAGCAAGTTGCTGCAATGCTTCAAAAGCTTCTAAATTTTGATGATCTGCCAAAATACCTTGATGCTACGGATGGATTAGCAGTTGCCGTTTGTCACCACTATTCGAAAGGTATTGGCGAGCACAACAAGTCCAAATCCGGAAACTGGGAGTCCTTTTTAAGGAATAATCCCGATAGAAAAAAAGGATAGGCAACATGTCGTATAAAAATATAAATGGCGGGAATTTGAAGTTTCTCGCTAATTTAGGCTTATGCCTTTTTATTGTGCTTTATGTACTAGCGGCCCTTGCATATCCCGGAGGCTCAGATTTTCACCCACGCAATCAAGGATTTAGTATAATTGAAAATTATTGGTGTGAATTACTCGGCAGAAATGCAAAAAATGGTGAACGAAACGTTGCGCAACCAATTGGAATATTGGCACTCATTACGCTCAATTCAACTCTTACGCTTCTTTGGTATAGAATCAGTTACGCTATCGAGACTAAAGCAATATTGCAACAATTAATTCTTTTTTGTGGAATCGGGTCAGTGCTGTTTTCTAGTTTTATTTTCACTAATTGGCATGATCTACTCATCGGAATATCAGTACTGATGGGGCTAATTGCTATTTTGCTCACGCTATTTTTATTTAAGAGGCAACACATTCATCAATTAGGGCTACTGTGTGTTATTCTAATTGCCTTAAACGTCACAATCTATTTTACCAATGTGGGAATCTATTACTTGCCGCTTTTACAAAAGTTAACCTTTGTAGGTGTATTGCTTTGGTTCATTATCCTAAACTTCACAATTGATTAAACTTCTCATTAACGATGAAAAAGTCTATTAGGCAACGAAACATTCTCCCACCGCGTGATTTTGCCCGAAGAATGTTTGTGTTTTTCTTAATTGCCACTGCAATGATAATTGTATCGCTATGGATTGGAATCCTGGGATATCATTATTTCGCTGAATTAGCTTGGACAGATAGCTTGTTGAATGCTTCGATGATTTTAGCAGGGATGGGACCAGTTGATAAACTAGAAACTGAAGGTGCTAAAATTTTCTCGTCTTTCTACGCTCTCTTCAGTGGGGTGGCTTTTCTAACAACTGTGGCTGTTTTTTTATCGCCACTTGCGCACCGATTATTGCACATATTGCATATTGACGAAGATGATACTGAAGAAATTTAATTAGTTTGATGTGTGTTCAGGGATACCGAAAAGCTTTGGTGAATGAACTGGATTCGAATTACTTTCTTTTAAAACTTCCTCTGAAATTTTAGATGCTTCAACATTCAATGAATCCAAAACTTCTGAATAAATAGATCGCATTAATTCTTGCTGGGATGCGTAAAAGTCAATACTGTTTTCAAAACGCACTCTACTTACGTGAAATTTCTTCAGTATTTCATTCCCACTATTCTTCATCAACTCCTTAAAAACCGCTACATGGGAATACTTGTTCTGAACATATGATTCAACAAGACTAATTTCTTTTAAAATCATTACGGTTGTATCCCTTGGAACAAGATCCTTAGGCTGCTGAAATCCAATCATTGATTCAGTGCAAGAAAAACATCCAAGAAGCAATATGAAGATTGAAATTAACTTCATTGGTAACCTGAAAACGAAAGCCGCTCACCAAGACTTCCTTCTATGATTTTACCATCACTAAACACAAGGTTCCCATTGATAAAAGTCTTATCAATTGCGTAGGAAAAAGATGCCCCTTCAAATGGCGACCAACCGCATTTATACAAAAGACTCTCACGATCGATACGATGGTGTTTTTCTTCTACAACAACCAAATCAGCAGCATATCCTTCTCTGATGTACCCTCGGTTTTCCATGCGGAACAAGGTTGCTGGTGCGTGCGCCATCTTCTCAACAACTTTTTCAATCGTGATCTTCCCTTGTTTATATTTTTCTAGCATAGCGATAAGGGCATGCTGAACAAGCGGACCTCCAGATGGTGCTTTAAAATAGCTCTGAGACTTTTCTTCTAATGTATGGGGCGCATGATCCGTGGCAATTACATCAATTCGGTTATCCAACACCGCATTAAAAATTGCTTCTCGGTCGCTTGGTTTTTTTACCGCAGGATTCCATTTAATGAAATTTCCTTTTGCTGCATAATCTTCATCAGAAAACCAAAGGTGATGAACACATGCTTCAGCAGTAATTTTCTTTTGTTCTAACGGAATTGAATTATCAAAAAGAGCAAGCTCTTTTTCCGTTGAAATATGTAAAATATGTAATCTGGTGTTGTATTTCTTTGCTAATCTAACAGCAAAAGAAGATGAAAGATAACATGCTTCTTCACTTCGAATTTCAGGATGTGCACTCACAGGGACGTCGTCACCATAGATTGCTCTGAATTTTTCAATATTTGCTTTAATTGTAGCCTCATCCTCGCAATGCGTAGCAATAAGAATTGGGGGAACTTTCTTAAAAAAAGATTCTAATGCTTCTTCGCGATCAACAAGCATATTTCCGGTTGAAGATCCCATAAAGATTTTCAGACCACATACTTTTTTGATATCAGTTTTTAGCACCTCATCTATATTATCATTAGAGGCCCCCATGAAAAAGGAGTAATTCGCTAATGATGAACGGGATGCTATTAAATATTTTTCTTCCAGTAATTCTTGCGTCAAAGTGTTTGGAACTGTATTTGGCATTTCCATAAAGGATGTAATCCCTCCTGCCACTGCTGCTCTTGATTCTGTTGCAATGTTTGCTTTATGAGTGAGCCCAGGTTCTCTGAAATGGACCTGATCATCGATGCAACCCGGCAAAAGAAATTTTCCTGAAAGATCGATCTCTTCTACTTTCTCTTGAACAGTAAGATGTGATCCAATTTTATCTATTCTGCCACTCTTAATCAAAACATCCGCAACGAAAATCTTTCCTTCATTAACGATAGATGCTGATTTTAATAAATACGTTGTACTCATAATTTCATGCTTCGCATTTTCCATACACCTAAAAATGCTTCTTTGAAGATACTTGAACTCATTTTAGAGTCCCCAAATTGTCGATCTATAAATGTGATTGGAACTTCTTTAATTTTAAATCCATGTCGAACAGCTGCATATTTCATACAGATTTGAAAAGCATATCCTTTGAAAGTGACCGCGTCCAAATTAATCGTTTCCAATACCTTTCGCCTGTAACACTTAAACCCTGCCGTTGTGTCTTTGATATTGATTAACAAAATCAATCTTACATAAACACTAGCAAAATAGGACATCAACACACGTTTCAATGGCCAATTGTCAACCCTTCCGCCTTTGCAATAACGCGAACCAATACTCAAATCAGCCCCCTCCCTGCATGCAGCATATAATCTTTCCAAATCACATGGATCATGCGAAAAATCGCAGTCCATTTCAAAAATATAATCGTATCTTTTGTCAATTGACCATTTAAAACCATGAATATAGGCTGTTCCTAAACCAAGTTTTCCTTCTCTTTTTTCTAGAAATATTCTATTTGGAAATTCTGAGGCTAAAGCTTCAATTTTTTCAGCTGTGCCGTCGGGTGAATTATCATCTACAAATAATATATCAAATTCCTTTTTGAAAGACATGACCATACGAATCATTCTCTCTACATTTTCGATTTCATTATAAGTGGGGATAATGACAATTGAATCTGACACCAGGCTTTTTCTTGATTGCAGCAAAAATAGAGAATAATCCCTATCTCAACGTTAAAATAATGTAATTCATAACACACTTTAATATCTTTATGCTCAACAATGAAATTGATTTCCATCATTATCTGTTTGCTTATTGCTTGCTTTGTTGGTTTTTCACAAGAAAGTAAGAATATTTCGCTGCTGGATAATTGGTCAACAGACACGTTAGTTACCAGCTCAAGTCTTGTGCGTTATAGCGGTTGTTGGGGATATTCAGCTAACAATCATGAATATGCTATTATTGGTTCGACAGAAGGGACACATTTCTTTGAATTGACCGTCGAAAATAAAATAAGAAATATTGGTTTTATTGAGGGTAAATTTAATTCAGCTCAAGTCATTCATCGAGAGTTTAAAACGTATCAGCACTATGCCTACTCCATCTGCGACGAAGGCAATAGTAGTCTACAAATTATAGACTTGCAATATTTACCTGATTCAGTTGTAAAAGTAGCCGACATACAAGATTCTAATTTTGGTAAAATACATAATCTCTTTATCGATACAACGAATGCCTTGTTGTATGCTTGCTTGGTAACTCCAATAGTAAATGGATTCCAATTAGGAAAAATCCCATTACGAGTTTTCTCATTGGCGGACCCTCTTAATCCACTGCTTTTATGGGAAGGGCCAGATGACATTCCTGAAGTTCATGATTGTTATGTGCGCGACAATATTGCAATTTTAAATTGTGGTCAAGATGGTATTCGCGTTTATGACTTTTCCATTCCCACAAGCCCAATTTATAAGAATGACTTAAGTTTTTACCAAGATCAAGGTTACAATCATCAAGGTTGGTTAAGTCCTGATGGCAAAACGTATGTATTTGCCGATGAAACAAGCGGAAAAAGGGTTAAAAAATGTAGCATTGACGATCAATTCAACATTCAAATTCAAAGTTATTTTGGCACAAACTTCACGAACAACTCTGTTCCTCATAACATTATGATTACCAATGAATTTGCATTTGTTGCTTATTACAACGAAGGAATTCGAATTTTTGATATTCGAAACAACCCGTTAGAAGTGGGGAATTTTGACACCTACCCAGTAAGCTCTTTTTTCAATATGAATGGGGCATGGGGCGTATACATTAATTATCCTTCCGAAAGATTTATTGTTTCAGATCGACAATATGGATTGTTTTTGTTCGACTTCGACAGGACTCTTTTTGCAACTCCAGCAAATGATGATTTCCTCTGTTACCCGAATCCAACCGAAAAAGGAACCAATTTTATTCTTCGTTCCCCAAATGATGAAATATCGAATTTTCATGTAAGTCTTTATTCGACAAATGGAAAACTTGTTTATGAATCTGAATATTCACAGCAAAGTTACGCATCGGTCGATGCGCGTTTTAGCAGTGGAATTTATTTCTTAAAAATCACTTATAAGAACTACTTGTCAGAAACAATTGAAGAAACCAAAAAGCTGATTATTCACTAAGAATTTGATCAAGGGCATCACTGATTAAATCGCTTTCATACCCTTTTTGAGTCAAGAATCGTGCGATTTTAATGCGTTTATTCCATTGAGAATCATTCTTCGACGCAAGTTCTTTAGACTTCTTTTCTGTTAAATGCAGTAGAGTTTGCCAGTACTGTTCTGATTCAATTTCCTTCAGCGCAACTGCAATCAATTCAGACGAAATCTTCTTTAAACGCAATTGCGCCTTGATTTTAATTCTACCCCATTTTTTAATTCTGAATTTTCCAGAAACAAAAGATGAAGCGAAACGCTGATCATTTAAAAACCCATCAATAACAAGACCTTGCATGATCAAATTCACTTGCTCCTCGGAAATTTCCCATTCCTTCAACTTTAAACGAACGTCAAATGAAGATCTATCCTGGTACGCACAGAACGCTTCGATTTTCAACTTTGCAACATCTGTCGCAACCTTCATCTTACAATGCGATATCCTCGTTATTCTTATTCACAAATGAATATTGCAACAAGTGATGCGCAGTTACGCCTTGCACAGGAATCCACTTTTTGTATTTCAAGAACCACTTCACTTGCTTCGAAATAAGCCCTCGTTTGAAGTATGCTTCTAGGTATGGATGAACCAATAATGTAACACCTATTTCCTTTCGATCGGTTATTAAATAATTCAAGTTTGTTTCAATCTCTTCTGCAAAAAGAATACTTGCTTGAACCTCACCTGTACCGTTGCAAGTAGGACACATTTCAGATGTATTAATATCCGTTTCAGGACGTACACGCTGTCTCGTAATCTCAATTACACCGAATTTAGATGGTGGTAGAATATTATGTTTGGCACGATCATTCTGCATGAAACCTTTCAATTTTTCATACAAGATTTTATTATTCTCTCGATCGTGCATATCAATGAAATCAACACAAACAATTCCACCCATGTCACGCAATTGAAGCACACGTGCAATTTCTTCTGCAGCTTCAATATTCGTTAGCAAAGCATTATTCTCTTGACCATCAGCGCCTTTTCTGTTACCGCTATTCACGTCAATAACATGCATTGCTTCAGTATGCTCAATAATCAAATATCCTCCACTAGGAAGAGGTACTTTCTTGCCAAATAAGGTCTTGATTTGTTTATTGATTGCAAAACGCTCAAAAATACTAATCTTGCTATCGTATAGTTTAACAATCTTTTCACGACCTGGAGCAATCCCCGTAACGAAATCCTTCATTTCACCGAACAATGTTTCATCGTTCACATGAATATTTGAAAAATCAGCATTTAAAAGATCCCTGAGGATAGAAGACGTTTTGTCAATCTCACCAAGCACTCTTTTTGGAGGTGTTGAAATCTTCAAATTGGCATGCATGGTCTTCCATTTCTCCATCAGATTTTTTAAATCTTGATCAATAAGCTCAACCTTCTTATTTACAGCAACTGTGCGGATAATTACACCAAAATTTTTCGGTTTAATGCTATCCATTAAGTCTTTGAGGCGATCACGCTCGTCCTGATCCTTAATCTTTTGAGAAATCGATATTTTATCAGAAAATGGTACCAATACCAAGTAGCGACCTGCAAGTGTAATCTCGGCACACAAGCGCGGACCTTTACTAGAAATGGGTTCCTTTGCTACCTGAACAAGAATTGGTTGAGACGATGAGATAATTTCATCAATCTTACCATCTTTTGGGATATCTTTTTCCCCTTTAAAATAAAGGAGATCAGCTACATTTTGTTTGCCATGAAGGGTGTCTTTGGTAAACTTATTCAATGAATTGAATTGAGGTCCAAGATCAAGGTAATGAAGGAAAGCATCCTTCTCATAACCTACATCTACAAACGCTGCATTCAAACTCGGGACAACTTTCCGTACCTTCCCAAGGTAAATATCGCCAACAGAAAAATCATTATTCCCCTGCTCCTCGTGCAATTCAATGAGTTTTCCGTCACGCAGTAAGGCAAGCCAGATGCCGTTTTGACGAGCATCAACTACTAGTTCTAAACTCACTAAAGTTAGTTTTATGAAATGAATAAACAGAAAAAACTTAGCAGGCTAACCTACTAAGTTCACGTAACTAAAAATACGTTGCGTTTATTTTTTCTTTTTGTGACGGTTTTTTCTAAGTCTTTTCTTACGCTTGTGCGTCGCCATCTTGTGTCTCTTTCTTTTTTTACCGCTTGGCATAATGTTATATTTAAGTTGTTAATATCTATTAAATTCAATGAATTCGGAGGAAAAAAAACACTCCCCGAAATTCAAGGGAGTGCAAAAGTAATAAATTCATCTGTAATTAACTGTCAATTAAGACAGAATTAATTCACTTTCACTTTATTCTTCACCTCATCAACGAAAGTTTTAGCAGGCTTGAACGATGGAATGTTATGAGCAGGAATGATGATTGTAGTGTTTTTAGAAATGTTTCTCCCAGTTTTCTCTGCTCTTTCTTTCACTACAAAACTTCCGAAACCTCTTAAGTATACGTTTCTACCATTCGCCAAAGAAGATTTTACAGAAGTCATAAAAGCTTCAACAGCTTTCAACGCTTCAACTCTTTCTAATCCTGTTTCTTCTGCAATGTCTGCTACGATGTCTGCTTTCGTCATGTTTTTATAATTTAAATTCAATAATTTGATTTTCAGTTTGCAAAAGTAATTTTCTAAAAGATTATACATTTGCTTTAAATGAAAAAAAAATAATTTTTTCCCTGAATGACTAATTTTCACCTATTAATAACCGATTGGTATAGACAAAATAAACGAGACCTTCCTTGGCGAAATACAACTGACCCTTATAAAATATGGCTTTCGGAGATTATTTTGCAACAAACACGCGTTGACCAAGGACTTTCCTATTATTTAAAATTTGTAAATGAATTCGCAACTGTACATGAACTTGCTAAAGCAAGCGAACAAGAAGTTCTTGCTCTATGGCAAGGACTGGGCTATTACAGCAGGGCAAGAAATTTACATTCTACGGCAAAAACAATTAGCAATGAACTAAATGGCCAATTTCCTGATTCTTTTGATTCTCTCAAAAAATTGAAAGGCATTGGTGATTATACAGCCGCAGCTATTGCTTCCTTTTCGTTCAATGAAACAACGCCAGTTGTCGATGGAAATGTTTACAGAGTTTTATCCAGAGTATTTGACATAGAAACACCCATCGATAGCTCACAAGGAAAAAAACGTTTCAATGAACTTGCAAGTGAATTGATTAGCAAAGAAAATCCTGGAGAATACAACCAATCAATTATGGAATTTGGGGCATTACAATGTACTCCGGTTCAACCAAATTGCGCAAATTGTGTCTTATCCGTAAACTGTCTAGCACTTTCAAACAATACAATTGCACTACGACCAGTCAAAGCAAAGAAAACAAAGATTAAAAACAGGTATTTTCATTATGTTGTGCTCGGTAACGAAAATGAAATTGTTCTTCAAAAAAGAATTGAAAAAGACATTTGGCAGCATCTTTACCAATTTCCTCTGACCGAAACCGATGGCCCAGCTCTCCCAAAAACATTAAATTTTGAATTAAATCCAAACAATGCGATATCAGTTTCCGAAGAATACATTCACATTTTATCGCATCAAAAAATACATGCACGCTTTTACAAATTCGAAGTGCCAAACAAAAAACTCGATCAAGATTATGAAATAGTAAATTTTAAAGATTTACATGAATACCCTTTGCCGAGACTGATTGATAAATTCTTTGAAAAAGAACGTTAACTTTCTCAATGAATCTGTTGACATCTTTTCGACCTTATAATCAAGGACTTTTAAATAAACTTTATCTTTGTTCTAAACAAACTCATAATGGCAGGCAGTGTCAATAAAGTTATTTTGATTGGAAATCTTGGTGCCGACCCAGAGGTTAGGCGACTTGAAAATGGCGGTATGCTCGCTAGTTTTTCAGTTGCCACATCTGACGTCTTTACAGACAAAGTAACAGGTCAAAAAAAAGAGTTAACCGATTGGCATGACATTGTAACCTGGGGCAAACTTGCAGAAATATCAGAAAAATATTTACGTAAGGGAATGAAAGTTTACGTAGAAGGAAAACTAAAAAAAAGATCTTGGCAAGACAAAGAGGGAAATACGCGTTTCTCCATTGAAATCGTTGCTGAGGATTTGACAATGTTATCCCGAAACGAGTCTTCTATCCCTGAGAATGGAACAAAAATACCGTATTCCAATGAAGGCGCTCCCGAAAAGCCAAGTAATATGGGAGATCTTTCACCTGACCCTTTGGATAATACACCCTTTTAATTTGTGATGAATTTAAGCGAACCTTCCAGTATTGACCCTCTTATACACACCTACTTTGCAGGAGTGCAAGTTTCACAGATGGTAATCTACTTCATTATTTTAGCTGTTTTACTAATCTTTTCAGCTTTTGCGTCTGGCTCTGAATCTGCTTTTTTCTCTATTGGCCCGAAAGAAAAAGAAATTCTTAGAAATGAAGAAGTCAAGTCATCCAAACAAGTTTTAAAATTATTGGAGAACCCAAAAGAATTGCTTGCAGTTCTTCTGATAACCAACAATTTTGTGAATGTAGGAATAGCTATTATCTCAAGCGTGCTAATTGAAATGATGCTGGGTCCAGCAAACAAAGGAAACGAAACCATGCGTTTTTTAATTGAAGTGATAGGTATTACGTTTACCATGCTGATGCTTGGAGAGGTAATCCCTAAAATTTATTCTTCACGCAATTCAGTAAGAACAGCAAAATTGATGGCTTTCCCTATCAGCACATTCAAATCTATTCCGCCTATTTCATGGCTAAAGAACTTCTTAGTTCATGGCACGAACTTGATACAAAAAAATGCAAAACAAAGAAGTATTAAGATTACTTCGGATGAACTTGAGCATGCGCTTGCATTGACCAAAGAAGAAAGCACATCGGAGGAAGAACATAAAATACTTGAGGGAATTGTGAAATTCGGAAATACCGAGGCTTGTCAGGTCATGCGCTCAAGAATGGACGTTGTAGCAATTGATGAGAGCTCCAACTATCAAGAAGTGTTAACACTGATCCTGGATGCAGGTTATTCCCGTATCCCCGTATTTAATGGTTCCATTGATAATGTTACTGGAATTCTTTACATAAAGGATTTACTTCCACATTTGAGTAAAGACGAAAGCTTTAATTGGCAGGAATTGACACGCAAGCCATTTTTTATTCCAGAAAATAAAAAGATTGATGATCTCCTGAAAGAATTTCAAGAAAAGAAAATGCACATGGCTGTAGTTGTCGATGAATATGGTGGTGCATCTGGAATTGTTACTCTTGAAGATGTACTGGAAGAAATTGTCGGTGATATTACAGATGAGTTCGATGAGGAAGAGATAGTATATACGCGAATTAGTGAAAATACTTTTCTTTTCGAAGGCCGCACTACGCTGGTAGATTTTTATAAGGTTACTGAAATTGACGGTAAAAATTTCGAGCAAAACAAAGGGGATTCTGAAACGCTGGGTGGCTTTTTGGTGGAACAAGCGAGTAGAATTCTTAAAAACAATGAATACGTTACTTTTGACAATATAAAAATGATTGTGGAATCTTCTGATAAAAGAAGAATCAAAATGATCAAAGTTATCTTACTTGAAAATCAAGAAGAAAAATGAAAAGATTCGTAATTCTACTTCTAACATTATCTGCTTGCTCATCAGATAAAATTCCTGTCCCAAAACCACCTACATACCTCCGTTTGGAATTGCCAGCCCATCAATATTCCATTTACAATGGCAACTGTGGTTATTCCTTTCAGTCTGCAAAAATATTTACAGTAAAAGATGTTGTTGATTCTTCTGGTGCAATGACATGTCATAAAGACATTCATTTAGGGCCTTTAAATGGCGTGATACATTTTTCCTACATTACTATGTCGGAACCTTTATCCACGTATGTTAATTATGCGAATGACAAAGTGGATGAACATAAATTAAAAGCTACTGCAATTGAAGATTTTCGTCTTATCAATGGCAAGAAAAGAGTTTTTGGGACCTTTTTTGAATTAAAAGGAGATGTCGCTTCACCTTATCAATTCTATTTAACTGATTCTATATCACGATTTGTTAGCGGAGTAGTCTATTTCAATTCGCGGCCTAACTACGACTCCTTAAAACCGAGCCTTGATTATTTAAAGCTTGATTTAATGAAGATGGTTGAAACTTTTGAATGGAAATAAAAAACACATTCTTTTTAAGTATCGGAAGCAATCTTGGTGATCGACTTTCTAATTTACAATTCGCAATTAATTCCCTGAAATCTCTTAATTGTGAAATTCTAGAAGTAAGCAGTGTTTACGAAACAGAACCCATTGGATTCATAGCGGAACAAACCTTTTACAATGCTGCAATTAAAGGATACACATCAGTCGGTGCTGAAGAATTTATGACATCATTATTGAACATTGAGAAAAATGCCGGAAGAGAGCGAGATAATTCAACCAACTACTCTTCACGTCCATTGGATGTTGATATTATCTTCTTCAATAATTTAGTCCTTAAATCTGATTTTCTTGAAATACCTCATCCGCGCTACAGAGAAAGGAAATTTGTTCTGTTACCATTGATAGAAATTCAAAAAGATTTACTCGATCCTCACGATTTGAAACCTCTTTCTGTAATTCTCGTATCAAGCGGTGATACCTCTGAAATTAAAAGACTTGAAACTCCTTTGTTTTAATGATTTTAATTTAATTTTTTGGTATCAAAAACAAAATTATTGTTTAATATTGCCGTGAAAATTGGTAAAATTTAATTTTTAAATATGAAAAATCAAAGCCTAAAAGGTATTGCTCTTATTGCTGCAGCAAGCTACTTAGTTACGAGCTGTGACCTTTTGAAAGATCTTGAATACAGAGTAACGCCTAGTCCGCTTGAAATGCACGGAGACTCTGTTAGAGTGCACGTTGATGTAACTTTTCCTGCTAAAGGAATCAGAAAGAAAGTGAGTGCTGAAGTTACCCCTATGTTGGGAACTACGGCTTTGAAGACAGTTACTATTCAAGGTGAAAAAGTTACTGGGAATGGATCAGTTATTAACTTTAAATCTGGTGGAACTTACACTTATGATGACCTTGTTGCTTACAAACCAGAAATGGAAGTTACTGAACTAATGGTTACTGGTAAAGTAAGAAAAGGTAAAAAAGACAAGCCAGGTGTTTTCCAAGATAAGAAAATTGCTGATGGAACAATTATTACTCCTTATCTTGTAAATAAAGATTATAAAGTAATTATGGAGAAAGATCAGTTTACACGTGTAACTGAACAAACTTTCACCGCACAATTTAATTACGAAAGAGGTAAATCATTTGTTCGACCTACTGAGTTGAAGGACAAGGACATCATTGCTTTTTCAAAATGGTTAGGTGCTGCTCAAACAAATCCTAAAATTGCTATTAAGGCAATCAATATTACAGGTTATGCTTCACCAGAAGGAGAAGAAAACAAAAACAATACTCTTTCTACAGATCGTGCTGAAGCTGCGAAGCAAGCTGCTTTAGGCCTGGCGAAAACTGCTAAAAATGCTGCTGTTGAAACAATTACTTTCAACTTGAACGGACGTGGAGAAGATTACGAAGGGTTCAAAAAAGAATTACAAGGTTCTGCCATGAATGAAGATGAGAAAAACCTAGTTATTCGTGTATTGGAAATGCATTCTGATCCTGTTACTCGTGAAACAGAAATGAGAAACATGGGTAAAACATTCAAATATTTGGATGATAATATCTTCCCAAAACTTCGTCGAGCTGAAATTTCAATTGTTTATGATTTGACAGGTTACACAGATGAGGAATTGAAAACTATTTCTACTACAACGCCAGATTCTTTGAAAGTTGAAGAATTGTTGTTTGCTGCAACGTTAACAAATGATTTGAACACGAAACTTCAAATTTATACTGCAGCTCAGAAGAAATATCCTGAAGATGCTCGCACTCACAACAACGTTGGTGCAGTTCTTTACATGCAAAACAAAGTTGCAGACGCAAAGTCACATTTTGAAAAAGCAAATAGCTTGAATGACAACGCTATCTCTAAAAACAACTTGGGAGCTTGTGCTGGTGCATCAGGAGATCGTGCCAAAGCAAAACAATTGTTCACTGCAGCTAAAGGAGCAGGAAATGAGGTTGGTTACAACACAGGAATCTTGAACATTATGGCAGCAAAATACCCTGAAGCAGTTTCTAGCTTTGGATCTGATGCTTCATTCAACAAAGCATTGGCTGAAATCTTGAATAATTCAGTTGATAATGCAGTTAAAACATTGGATAAATCGTCTGACAAAGAAAGCGCTCAAGGTTTCTATTTGAAAGCTGTTGCTTCTGCTCGTCAGAACAATGTTGATGCTACAGTTAGCAACTTGAAGAATGCATTTGCTAAAGATGCATCTTTGAAAGCTAAAGCTGGAAAAGACAGAGAGTTCTTGAAGTTTGCTGAAAATGCAACTTTCTCAGGAGCTGTAAAATAATTTGAAATTTAATTTCGAAAAAAACTCTCACTGAAAAGTGGGAGTTTTTTTTTGTTACCTAACAACGACGTGAAAACAAGTTTGCCATACTTCATATGTCACCCAACACTTTCTGCTTTCGCGCATTTCATAAAGCGTCTCAGCTAAGATGTCATGTAAATAAGACAGCTCCATAGGTGTGTAGATTCTATCACCAAAAAACTGCTTGTAGGATATATCGAAACTTGTGCCGTGCAAATGAGAACTTCTCGTAATAGCATTTCTATTGCGCTTCTTCAAACGCTTTATTGACTTTGTTGTTCTTAAAATGGAAGTTAGCGTAAATTTGGCACATTGAAGATGCGTGTTCTCTAATTTTCGATGGAATCTGAACCCTAGTTCATCAATGAAATCCCTAGCATCTGGCGTTAAAAATGGATAACTATAATGCATTGTATCTAAAACAAAGTATTCATTTGCCTCTACTTTCACTAACTTACCTTTCCAGACATTCTTAACAATGTCTTTTCCTGACTTCATATATCCTCCAGGTCCATTCAAAAAAGATTCGCCAATGTAATGAATCGCTTTATCATTCATTTGCAAAGCATAATTCACAGTTTCAAAACAAGGCTTTTGTCGTAATTCCTCTCTCCCCAGCTTAACCCTCTTCACGATTGCTTTGTAAATTTTAGGAGATTTTTCAGGATAATAAGTCCATGTTGCTATTGCTACAACAGAGCCTGCTGCTAAAAAATAATAAATGTGTTTACGACGAAAATTCAACCTGAAAATTTATTCGGCTGCAAAGTTAGTCATTTCAAGAAGTTTAAAATGATTTCTATTCAACTACAGCATTGATCTTCGCCGACCAATATGAAAATAAATATTCTTGTTCACGCTGACCAGGAGTTGGAGTAAGTGAAAAAGGCGTTTTTAAAAAATAAAGATCCATTAAAGTTGAATACCCACTTCGTGAAATTATTTTTTTTGAATTAAGAATAATTTCATCGCATAAAACCCAATTTTCGGCAGGTGTAATATTGAAATCAGAACTTGCCTTTATCTGCTGGAAGGCAGATGGAAGAATAATATTGATCTTTCTACCTTCATTAATACTAAGTTGTTCCTCTAAAAATTTGGAAGCATGAACTTCTTCGCCGCTCACTATTAAGGTAACTTCACTCTTCTCCTTTAGATTTTGATTACAACTCGAAAATCTTGATAGCGGGCCAATATACTCCGCATTTAATTTTGATTTGTTAGCACTTAACTCACCGGCTAGTTCTGAATTTTCAAAGTCGGGCACCCATACCTCATCAAACTGTCGCATTAATTTTTCATGAATGCGTTGAACCCATTTTTCATACCACCGAAGCGGAAAATTTAATTGATGCGTTAAGAATATTGAATAACATTTTTTTGTCTTAAACCCGTATCGATGATCTGAAATAGTTAAGTCAATATTATAAATTTTACACAACAACTCTGTTTCCAACTTTTCTTGCTGCATCCGCCTTCTCAGTTTTGAATAACCCTTCGCAAGATCCAAAGAGAAATTCCCTCCTTTGCTAAATTTAAATGGATACCCCATGTGGTCAATCATTGTGATGTTGGGGAAGTAACATGAAAAAATTTTTTGTTGCGTGCGATCTGCTGCTATGAGCACCTCATTTTCATTCGCCTGCAATTCTCGAATCAATGCAATACAGCGTGCAACGTGCCCATAACCCCAATTCAAAGGAGCGATTAAAATACGCTTATTTCTAATTTGATTTGGTTGCATTCAGCGAAGTTAAAGGTTCTAAATGAATTATATATTAAATAAAAAAAGAGGCCAGTGACCTCTTAGTTAAAGTTAATTACATAACGATATGCTTTTTTCGATACATGTTACCATCTTCAAAAATCAATTCAATATAATAGACTCCTGGTAGCCATTTCGTAGAGGTTATTTCAAATTCATTACTCCCTTCTATAAACGTTTTTATTGAGGTATAAACCACCATTCCCTTTGCGTCCAATACTTGAATTGTTCCAGATACTAAGTTCGTTTCTGAATAAATTGAAACATTAAATTTATCACCACTTGGATTTGGAAATGTATTTATTTCAAAGACATTAGCCTCGCAATTAACAGAAATAGGTCCGTACAATTGTTCCCCACCATTTAAATCTACTTGATGTAAGCGATAATAAAGCAACCCACCATAATTTCTATCTTCAAAATTGTATTGGATTAGTTCATCCGAATTCACTGCAGCTCCAACTGAACCTAAAGCTTGCCAATCCAATCCATTGTTTGAACGATCTAGCTGAAAATGCGAAGTATTATGCTCTGTGGCTGTGGACCATTTAATAATAGTTTTACCTTTTTCAAGACAAAATGCTTCAAACAGATCAAGCTCAATTGGCAATGGCTGGAGTGAAGGAGTTTTCCCTAAAGCGTGCTCTGAGAATGAAGAATATCCTAAACGTTGCGCATACCCATTTCCTGAATCATACATTCTACCAGGTGCTCCTGATAATGGAATGGTTGTACTTGCATAAAAGGTACTCCAATCTGCATAATCAGTCGAATTATCATTGCGTTTTACAGCGCAAAAAGTATTATCGTCTGTAGAAGACAATCCCGTATTAGCAACATATAAATTCACTCCGTATGTTCCAACTGAAGGCTGTGCATTTGGAACCAACGACCAAACTGACGTTCCTAAAACATCGGTTAAAGCACTTCCATTTTGAGTTGTTGATAGTCGGCTATCTGTATTGTTACCCGTTTCAGAAATTGAACGCACTGAAGCATCGATATAAGTTACACCAGCGAGACTATTATTGATAAAATCTGCACGACGATATCCAGATGTTGCTGAAGACAGTCCGACAGGTAATTCATAGGTAGATGTATTACTTGATATGTATCGTCGGTAAATCCCATAAATGAAACTTGCGCTGCCAGTTGTGTGGGTGAGGTCTGAAGCTGCTGTTGAAGAATGGATCAGTTCATATGCATCTGTTTGCACTCTACCACTTGTTAAAGTGAGCATCCCGGCAACTGTAAAATCATTCCCAAGCTTCTTTAATCCACCACCGGAAACAATGAAATTGCTGCACGTTGTAATTCCATTCAGACGTTGCTGCGTAGCTCCTGAATATTCGATGGTACTACCAGATTGGAAATCCCAAGTGTTGTTCGTTGCACTGTATCCATTCCACGTAATATCATTCAGCGTTGCCGTTATCGTATCAACGCTACCGAAAATCATAAGTTTACCCCCGTTTTCTATCCTTAGTGTATTACCTGCAGCACCGCTTGTTCCCGTTTCTATGTAACGGCATTTAATTAAACCCCCACTTTTTACTATTGCATTCGTTGTGCGAGCCGAAGCTGAGGTGTTATTATTTAATGAATACAAGGCACCATCTATATCTAATGTACCATGAACAGTATAGGTTCCGCCACGGTTACCACTTCCAGTCCCATCAACACCATCTATACTCACATTACATGCTATTGATCCAGGTCCAGAACATCGTAGATTTTTTCCTGTATTGATAGTCACATTAAAATCTGAAGATGCACCTGAGTTATTGTACAAAACAGTTCCCGAAGCAGAACTCCATGTCAATCGCACATCCATATCTATTGTAACATTCGAATTCTGACCTGTATTAATATCACTATCCTTTCTTAAACGACTCGCCGTAAATGATCCCGTCCCGGAGATATTGCAATCATTTCCTCCTGCAATATCGAAAGAGATGTCATCACCTGCAATAGAGCCTATAGTTCCATCACAAAGGATATCTCCATAGACCTGGATATAGTCATTGTTTCCAGTAAATGAATTACACCAAAGTTTACCACCTGACTGTACAGTAAGATTATTGACATTCCAAGGAGGTGTACCTGATCCATTCACATCAACTGTGTGTAGCACTAAAACATTCGCTGTGGAAACATCTGGAACATTTGTTGAAGCTACCCATGCACTTTCATTCCATTTTTCCCAAGTACTGGTTGTACCCCAATTTCCATTTTGTTTGGTGCGAAAATCGCCGACGGCGTATAAGCTTACATTAATAGTTCCCGAAACATAAGTAATTGTATAATTGGATGCATTAAATGTTCCAGATGTTGCAGCGGAAGGGGTGACTTGACCTAAGTATGCGCCTACTGCATCTCCTGGAGCCGACCCTGAACCATAAGAAATAGTTACCGAACCTATCGTTTCAGGTACAACAAGACCACTGGATGTAAAAGCAGTTGAGCCCGAGCTACCTGTAAGAGTTGAACCATATTGTTTTGCAACATCATTTGCCGTAATTGTCAACGATTTTGAAGTAATATTCGCTGCGATTCCGGTTGGTTGAGTTAGGGTATAATTTGCTGCGTCCGCCCCGCTTAACGTCGCCGACGATGTCACCACGATACCTGTTCCTACATTCGCTGAAGCAAAAGTCCCTGTTCCGTTCAAAGTGACCACATCACCGGCGATAACTCCTGAAAGTGTTCCTGAAATAGTAGCCGATGTCGTTCCATCATATGTTTTGTTGCTTACTGCAGCGCTTGTGATAGTGACTGTTTTTGCGGTAATGGTAGCAGTTAATCCAGTTGGTTGAGTGACCGTGTAGTTGGCAGAAGGAGCTGTGTAGCCTGTTACCGTGACTGCTTTTCCAGTTCCTACTGTTTTTGTAGCAAAGCTTGCAGTCGGAGTTCCTGAAACGCTAAACGACTCTCCGTTTACCAATCCACCATAGGCTGCCGTGCCCGTTAAGCTTGCTGTAGTTGTTGCATCGTATACTTTATTCGAAGCTGTCAAACCAGTTATGTTAAGTGCTTTTGAACTTACTACACTTGATACTGTGGCAACATTCTGTGTTGTGGCACCTGTGCTTGTCAAAGAGATATTACCTGAATAACTTCCAACCGCTGTAATGGCAGCTAACCGAACATAGATGGTTGTACTGGAAATGGATCCCCCACTTTGCACTAAGGTCAGACTATTTTCATAACCCGAAGCTAAAGAAGTGGAAATTTCATATCCCGAAGGAGGCATAATGGTAATATCATTCGTAAGTGCAGAACCTGAAACACTAAAACTTGTTGGGCTGGCACTCGCTGTGCCGTAAGTTGTGTTTACCGCTGAAAGGGTACCTGAAGTGGCGATGGTTGGTGACGAGATCAATGTCCATTGGGCATACAAAGTTGTATTTCCGGAAATATTGAATGCATTAGATGTACTTACTGAATAGGCAGTTCCGGTCCCATCTGCTAATGTATTCCATCCTGCAAAACTATAACCTGCTCTAGCTAGTGAACCTGAGTTAGAAGCGGTAGAAACTGCTTGTCCAGGTCTGTAGGCAGTAGCATCAGTCGGTACCGATCCGCTTGTCGCGCTATTGGCGTCATATGTCAACGATGCAGTCCATCTTGCATATAAAGTTGTATTTCCTGAAATGTTAAAGGCCGAAGATGTACCAACAGCATAAGTCGTTCCCATACCATCGGCAGCAGTGTTCCATCCTGCAAATGTGTATCCAGTTCTTGCCAAGGTTCCAGAGTTTGCGGAAGTAGTGACCGCTTGTCCGGGTCTGTAGGCAGTAGCATCGGTTGGAACAGACCCGCTTGTTGCACCGTTGGCATCGTAAGTTACTGCAGCCGTCCATCGGGCATATAATGTTGTATTAGAAGAAATTGTGAATGCAGAAGATGTGCTTACGGCATAAGTTGTTCCTGTGCCGTCTGCAGCTGTGTTCCATCCGGCAAAGGTATAACCAGTTCGAGCCAGCGAACCCGAATTGGCCGCAGTATTCACAGAGGATCCGGAGGAATAGGCTGTAGCATCCGATGGCACAGATCCGCTTGATGCGCTGTTGGCATTGTAGGTGACCGAAAAGGTGGAGGCTGTTCCTGTAACCTTAAAATCATCTAATAACCACCTTTCATTTCCATTATCATTTAATAAAGTAACACGAATTCTCATGTTGCTCGTTACGGGCAGGGAAGTGATGGTGACAGCACTATAGCCGGTTGTTGTTGCGTTACCCGCTCCTGAAGTAAAATCTACAGAAGACGCGTTTCCGTCATAGGCGGTTGAAGCATTTCCTGTTCCACTGCTCCATGACCATCGAGCATTGCTATTCCCAAGCACTCGAACTGTGCTATAATAATTAGTGCCTCCATTGGGACTAACCTCGACAGTAACAATATCTCCTCCATCTGCACCATTACTAGTTGATCCAACCGAATAAGAAGCCAAACGAAAAGTCATCTGAATGGATGAATAACCAGTTGTGTTTATGTTACTAGATGTTAATGTTGCTGTACCATTTGCAATACCTCTAGAATGTGTCCCTTCAACAGCATATGCAGAAAATGCTGGTGCATCTGCAGTTGAGGATGTAGTTCCTGTATAATATGATCCTCCTGACAAAGTAAATAACGTTGTCGAATTATTCAACCCGTCAGATGCGATAGTCGTCTGCCCCCACCCTACATTCACAATGAAAACAACAAATAGTGCAATTGCACTGAACTTTGAGAAAAACCTTGAAAAAAAAGAAAGCAAAAACGAAGTGAGAGAAAGAGCAGAAAACTGATGAGAACGTAAATTGGCTTTTCGGCCATTGAATTCTAAATACATTGTTCAAGGTTTAATTACCTTGCAAATTTCGCTCGAACCCCTTGAATTTACTGAGAATTATATATTAAACATTTGTGAAATCTTACTTCTTCAACATTAAACCGATTTAGTTGATTTTTTTGTAGTTAAATTGTATACCTAACAACCATTTCTTGAATTGATTTCTTTATGTAATGTTAACTTAAAGTTATTCTCAAAGACAAGTTCCTTGGTTATTTCAACCTAATTTTAGAACATGAAATCAAACATGATTCTTCTCTCATTGTTTTTGCTCAGTCGTTCTGTTTTTGCTCAGGAAGTAAACTATTTCGGTCACAGAGGTTGTCGCGGTATCTTGCCTGAAAACTCAATTGAATCATTTAAAAAAGCCATCGAATTAGGAGTTGATGGGGTAGAATTGGATGTGGTAGTGAATAAAGATGGGCAACTCGTAATTTCACACGAACCTTATTTTAAATCTGAATTCTGCCTTGACTCGACTGGCAATAACATTACAGCAGAAAAATTATACAACATCTACCATTTAAGCCAAGAAGAAATTCTCAAATTCGACTGCGGTTCTATTGGTAATCCAAAATTTCCAAACCAAAAAAAAATTAAAACCTCGAAGCCGCTGCTTCAGGAGTTCTTTTCGGAGGTTGATCTCAAGGGAAAAACACTTCTTTTGGAAGTTAAATCAGAGAAAAAGGAATATGGCATTTCCCAACCAGAACCGACCGATTTTGCAAAATTGGTAATCAAAGAAACAGCGCCATTTCAAACAAATTCCCACATTCTATTTATGAGTTTTGATGCTCAAATACTCGAGGAAATTCATAAAATTGACCCACAGCTCAACCTTATCTATTTGACTTACAAACCGGCTAAAAGCGCAAAGAGTTTTTTAAAAGAAATTTCATTCAACCCTTATGGACTCGGAATGTATTACCCAACAATTTCAAAAAGAAAGGTTCATCAACTGAAAAAAAAAGGAATTTACACTTTCGCTTGGACAGTGAATGATAACCAACTATCAAATAAACTGATTGACAAAGGTGTAAACGGAATAATTACGGATTATCCAGATCGTGTTAAGAGTGCAGACAACTGATAACTGAATGTCTATCTTATAAGGTTCACATGGCCCAAAATCATCTTGCGTCTGTCATCTTTTGAAGTCTTGAATTCTATTTTCCATGTATAGGTACCATCGCTGCTCATAGCAATCTGATTAGCAGATTGATCCCAAGTGCCATAACTACCATCCCATCCCACCGATGCATTTCGAGACTCGAAGATAAGTTGACCCCAACGATTGAAAATGTACATGACATAATCTTGGGGATCAAAACCAGATGTGAAGATCGGTTTAAATGTCTGATTGTAATCATCGTCATCGGGTGTAAAAGTATTCGGAACATAAAAAAGTAATTCTTCGTTAATCGTAATAAGTCCAAAGGCAGTATCGCTACAACCTAGTTCTGAAAAAGCCACCAGCATAATTGTGTAATCACCGGTTTCGTCATACGGGAATGTATAACTCGGATTTTCCTCAAAGGAGACCTGATTACTTGTACCAAAATTCCATTCATAATTGTTGGCACCAATTGATTCATTGTAAAAATCTACCTCCGTATCTAACAAGGTTAGTACACTATTACTTGAGGAAAATTGAGCAATAGGTGGAGCCTCTACACAAATAAGATCATTCACAACCATGGAGGACGAACATTGATTGATATCTGTAGTGGTTAAGGTAATATCATAACAACCGGGAGCAAGAAACTCAACAGGCACTGTGCCGCATCCACTAATGACTTCTCCCGTACTGATCGTCCAAATACACTCAACCGAATTTGGTGTTGTATTGCTAAGCGTAGTAACGAAAGGTGCACATCCCAACACATCTCCTGGAACAAATGACACGACAGGTTTTGGATTAACCGTAACAGATACCTGATCCGTTCCTGTGCATCCACTCAGTGTAGTACCGGTAACAGTGTAGGTTGTGGCACCTATATTAGGATTGAATGTTACTCCGCTGCTTACACCATTGTCCCAACTATAAGTAGCCCCTCCTGATGCACTCAAGGTTACACCTTGACCTTCGCAAATAGAGATATCGTTACCGGCCAATATCACAGGAAGAGGATTAACCGTTACTAAGACCTGATCTGTCCCTGTACAACCATTGCTATTGGTTCCTGTAACAGTATAATTTGTTACACCGACAGGAGAAGCAAAAGATACTCCATTTGAAACTGCATTAGTCCAGGTATAAGAACTTGCGCCACTTGCAGTTAAACTGACGTTTACCCCATCACACACAGTCTGATCCAATCCCGCATTGATTGTAGGTAAAGCATTTACTGTAACGTTAACCTGATCGGAGGCAGTGCAACCAGCTAACGAGGTTCCCGTCACTGTATATACGCTCGTGTTTCCTGAAGAAAATGTAACTGTTGATCCAGATGTAGTATTCAGATTCGAATTGGGCGACCAAGAATAGGTGGAGGCACCCGAGGCCGTGAGCGTCACGGTTCCATTTTGGCATACAGACACATCATCTGAGGAGACTAAAGGAAGAGGATTGGTTACAATCGTCATGGTTGCCGTGGTCGCACATGAATTTGGTGCTGGTGTAAAAGTGTAGATTTGAGTCCCCGCAATAGAACTGGAAATAGTTGCAGGTGTCCATTCGCCATTAATTCCGTTCGTTGAAGTAGAAGGAAGTGTGGGCACAAGATCATCAATACATAGAGGTGCTACTTGAACAAAAGTAGGCAAAACGTCACTTTGAAGATCAACAGTTATGGTAAACGGATTACCAACACAGAAACCAGCCGCTCCTGATGTTGGTGTAACGGTGTAAATAAGCTGTTGTGACCCCGATGCACTGGTAGTAAGTGTTTGTCCTATAGAATTTTGGGGATTTGAAACTGAAGATTCACCATTTACAGCAGGATTATCATTCACCACCCACGTATACGTTGTTCCAGTTGGAATAACATTTGGCGCAGCTGACGGTGGCGTTATATTGAAAGGCTCACCATTACAGATTGAAACCGTTTCATCAATCACAAATGGAACTGGATTTACAGTAGGATTAAATGTTCTGACACATGTTACCCCACCGATAGTCATAGTCACAGAAATATTGTTTGGTGAATTAAATATCAGAGGTGTGTTCGTAGTATTTGTCGCTTGGGTAGAGAAAGTTTGACCGCTTCCATTCGTGCTTGAAACAGTCATTCCCGGAGGTGGTGTGGCTTGCCACTGGTATGAGATACCCGATGGGCCGGGATTTGGCAAAGCCTCAAAATTGAGTGTAGCCACAGAGCACTGAGCTCCCAAAGGAGCAATTCGTTGTGCCCCAAGCGTTGTAATGGTCATAGTCGTTGTACCTGCACATTGACCGGGATTCGGAGTAAAAGTATAGGTAGAAGTTCCGGTATTCGCAGCAGAAAAAGCAGGTGACCATGTGCCACTGATTCCATTGTTAGAAACACCAGGAAGCGTTGTTACAGGGTCAAATTGACATACATAATTGACTGGGGTGAATACGGGTGAAACACCCCCAGAAATATTGATAGTTACCGATTCTCTTAGTGAACACCCAGTGGTGGTATTAGTAGCTGTAACAGTGTATGTAGTTGTCTCAGATGGGCTTGCTGAAACAGAGGCCCCTGAAGCAGTACTTAGGCCCGTCGAAGGTGACCAGGAATAGTTAAATGCAGAGCTCGTTCCACAATTTGCGGTAATTCCGGACCCCATTGATCCTGAAGGTGGTCCCCAGTTGCTTGTGTAAACATATGTCCCAGAAGAGTTGGCAATCCGCACTCTATTTTCACTGTTGAAAGATGAACCAACGGTATATACCAATGTAATCACATCTCCGTTGGATACATTGAATGTAATGTTGTTTGCACTGCCCGATGCAAGTGAATAAGTTCCTATGAGCACACCATTCACATAAAGTTTTACATTGGCACCTCCTTGCCAGCCATCCCCATAGGAATCCTGCAAATTCAGAACATAAGAACAAGGAAGACTTGCTGTAGCAGATGCTGTTAAATTCACAGATTGACCTGAACAAATAGTTTGATCATTAATAGGAGCGATTGAATAAGGAGAGCTTATTGTTTGTGTAGTCGAACAACTTAATGAGGCATCGCCAACCGTAAATGTTACGCTGGCTGGCAAAGATGTTAAGCTAGGATCAAAGATTCCGTTGGAAGAATTTACACCTTGTCCAGTGAAAACACCAGAAAGGGATGTTGAATTATCCAAGTCTATTGGTCCTGAACCCGGACAGATTTGTGGCGCAGTCCATGATGAATTACAAGTTACCGGTGGAACATTCAAGGTTTGTTTACAACAAAAACGCCCAAACCAGGATGTAAATCCACCTCCCAAGTTAGAGGAAGCCGATGAGCCTGAAATGGCCACCTGTGTAACCGGGCCATTGGTATTTATTACAATTGTAAAACATTGAGACGGGTTCCCATTGTTTAAAAAAGTTGCAACATTTGGATTATCGTCCCATTCTCCCCATTGAACAGTATTTGAATTTATTGGATTATAACTAATCGATACACCCGTTGAATTACTGGTAAATGTTGGTGTTGTAGTGCCGGTTATCGTTCCTGAACCTGATGTTTGAATCAAGATACCTGTGACTGCTGAACCCGCACCATTGGAAACAGATTCACAATACTGTATGGTAACCTGATATTGATTATTTCCCATGTAGACATTAGAAATTACTGAAGCGGTCATCTGGTCGCACGCTATCAAATCTCTATTTACAGCGAAAACACTTAAGATAAAAATAAGTTGTAAAAACTTTGTGATCATAAAATAAGTAGTTTGTTGTGATAAGTACCCTGAGTAGTAGTAATTCTCAGATGATACATTCCTTTTTCAAGTTGCTCATCCAATTCAACACGTTTTTCATTACAACTGAAAAACTTTAACAAAGTTGCCTTGGAATCATAAATTTCTACAGAAATAATAGGTGAGTCAGTGCCGGATTCAATTGTAAATGTTGAAAAAGCAGGATTGGGATAAATACGTGCAATATCTTGCTTCAATTCACTTATTGAACTAACATCTGAACCTTGAAGTGTATCCTGAATAATTGCCCAGAAAGAATCATCAAGATTAGGTGAGTCAAGAATTTCACCAAAATAGAAAAGTCCAGTTCTATTTGTACCACACAAAGTAATCAAGTCGTTCTTATAATCTATAGAATAGCCTTCTGCAATACCTGACGAGGGAGCTACCGGAATACGATAGGACCATATAACATCGCGTGATGACTTATCGATTTTTACAAGTGCTGGAGAACGGAATCCTTCCGTGGAAATAGCAATGGAATCAATCGTTAGATCCCCGCCATTCAATAAAAACACTGGATTGTCAGTTTGATCCAATATGATATCAGTCAAAACATCATTTTCTGACCCTCCAGCCACACCGGACCAAAGAATAGAGCCATTCAAATTGTATTTCACAAAGAAGGCATCCATCAAACCTGAATTTCCATATGAAATGGAAGGTCCCATCTCAATATCCATATCGTACTCTCCTCCGACATAAACTTCTCCATTCTCAGTAACTGCTTGTGAAAGACCATGAGATTGAACTGAACTTCTAATCGTTTTGACCCAATTAAGCTCGCCGTTTGCATCATAAGAGGCGGTGTAAGAATTATGATCCCCTTGTACTTCAGAAAGTTGAATACCTTCGATGGACGTGCCATTGCCGTAGCTACCCGTAATGTATATGTTATCGAATTTATCACTTCCTATTTTACGAGCGTTGGTTGCAGTGCCAGTGCTTGTTCTTACCCAAACAGATTCAAGAGTCAATGGATCTAACTTTATTGCAAACAAATTGAAACCAAGGGGTGAACTGAACAGCTGTTGATCTATGGTCATCGTGTTATAAAACTCTCCACACATGAGAATGTAGCCTTGTTTAGAAAAACACACATCGTAAATCTCTGATGAATAGGATGGCAATTTCCAACTATTGAGTATTGAACCTAGGGTGTCGAGGATAACCATGTAGCCACTTTTCAAACCTTCATTAATCAGCGTGTCATTATCGACAAATAAACTATCCGAGAATGTCCCCACAACGAGAACTGAATCTCCTTTGACGGTTAGCGAAGAAATACTTAGGAATGCAGATCCAGTCCAGTTTTGAAGGAATGGCATTGTTCCATCTGAATACTGTTTACTGATATAAACTGCATTTCTATTGAATGACATTGCATTGTTTAAGCCAATAAACACTTCCCCCGAAAACTGACCTCCAAGATATAGTGCACCCGATTGAGCAAAACAATTTGTTTTAGCAACATGATTAGACGTCCCGTAATACGAGTTGAGTTGAAGCAATTCCTGACCATAAATTCCTAATGCAAAGAAAATTGCACAAATAGAAGCACAGACCTTGGAACAAGAAATTAATGCATATTTCACAAAAGTAAAATTATGATTTACCTGCCAAGCTATCAAAAATTAAGATAGACAATGTATAGACATTTGAAATTGATACAATTTCGATTCCTACAAAATGTATGTAAAATGTATCTACTTTATTCATTCTTTAAAAGTCTATTATTAGTCGACAAAAGGTGTCAGAAACGATTGATTCAACGAATTTTCATTGTAATTACCAACTTTGATTCTATCTTTAGCGTCACAATAAAAAACAAACAACTATGTTCGACAAGAATGAATTTAAAAAGTATGCCACCAAACACATGGGTTTGAGCAGCATGCACATGGAACACTACATTGAATCATCTTTAACTCCATATATTATCGAAGAACGATCAATGAATATGACCCAAATGGACGTTTTCTCGCGTTTGATGATGGATCGTATTATTTTCCTAGGAACAGGTATTGATGATTACGTAGCAAATATTATTAATGCTCAACTTTTATTCCTAGAATCTGTTGACGCTAATAAAGACATTCAGATTTACTTGAATTCTCCGGGAGGATCCGTTTATGCAGGATTAGGAATCTATGACACAATGCAGTATATAAAGCCTGATGTCGCAACGATTTGTACAGGGATGGCTGCTTCTATGGGAGCTGTTTTGATGTGTGCAGGAGCAGATGGAAAGCGATCAGCTCTAAAGCATGCGCGTGTAATGATTCACCAACCATTAGGCGGGGCTCAGGGACAAGCTTCTGATATCGAAATCACAGCAAGAGAAATTCAAAAATTGAAGAAAGAATTGTACGACATCATCGCACATCATTCTAAACAACCGTATGAAAAAGTTTGGGCTGATTCTGACCGAGATTATTGGATGACTTCAGAAGAAGCAAAAGAATATGGAATGGTGGACGAGGTATTGGTGCGCAATCCAAAATAAACTAATTTAGTAACTCAAATTTCAAAAAGTCCATCCGTCATTGGCGGGTGGCTTTTTTGTCAAATAACAGGCTATGTCGAAAAAGGAAAGTGGTTGTTCTTTTTGCGGAAGACCAAGAAATGAAGTGGGAATGCTCATTGCTGGTGTTTCTGGTCATATTTGTGAATCTTGCATTGAACAAGCACATACAATTGTGAAGGAGGAAGAAGATCTTGGTAAGAAGCAGAAATCAAATGCAAATTTTGTCAATATTCTGAAGCCAAGTGAGATAAAGACGAAACTAGATGAATATGTGATTGGCCAGGATGATGCTAAAAAAGTGCTGTCGGTCGCAGTTTACAATCACTACAAACGCCTGAATCAACCGGTATCAAAAGATGAGGTTGAAATTGAGAAATCAAATGTCATTTTAGTTGGAAGAACTGGTACTGGCAAAACGTTGCTTGCTAAAACAATCGCTAAAATGCTGAATGTACCTTTCTGTATTGCTGATGCGACAGTTTTAACAGAAGCGGGTTATGTTGGTGAAGATGTCGAAAGTATTCTTTCTCGATTATTGCAAGCGGCAGATTACAATGTAGAAGCGGCTCAACATGGAATCGTTTTCATTGATGAAATAGATAAAATCGCAAGAAAAAGTGACAATCCTTCTATTACAAGAGATGTCTCCGGTGAAGGTGTTCAGCAAGCGCTTTTAAAGTTATTGGAAGGTTCAATCGTGAGTGTTCCGCCGCAAGGAGGAAGAAAGCACCCAGAACAAAAAATGATTCAGATCGACACAAAGAATATTTTATTCGTTTGTGGTGGAGCATTTGATGGGATTGAAAAGATAATTGCAAACCGTGTTAACCGTCAAACAATTGGTTTTGGAAATGCATCAGAAGAACGCATTGATGGTGAAAGCCTATTGAAATACATCAATCCTACAGACATTAAAACATTTGGCCTAATTCCCGAATTAATTGGCCGCTTCCCTGTGTTAACGTATTTAGAACCATTGGATGCAGCAAGTTTACGCAGAATTCTGACAGAACCTAAAAATGCATTGGTGAAACAATATGTCCGACTATTTGATATTGACGGTATTAAGCTCCATTTTGATGCAGATGTACTTGATTTCATAGTAGATAAAGCCATCGAATTTAAATTAGGCGCAAGAGGTTTAAGATCGATTTGCGAAGCTATATTAAACGATGCCATGTATGAATTACCCTCGAAAAATGAAACTGATTTTACAGTCTCAAAAGAGTACGCTGATGGTCAATTTTCGAAATCAAAAATGGCTAAGCTGAAAGTCGCTTAAAAACTAAAGACGTGTTCCAAATAGGCAGATGTCATCTGTTTGTTCGTTCTCTCCTTTCCACTGTTCCCATTCTTTGCGAAGCGTTATAAATTGCTCTGTCAGCGGTAATTTTGAATTTTCTTGAAGAAATTGATGCAAGCGATTGGAACTGAATTTCTTTATTTTTTCACCGCCTAGTTGATTTTGAAATCCATCAGATCCTAAATAAAGCGTATCATTTTCTTGAAAAGGCGTGATTTGCACTTTAAAATCCCTGTTCTCGTCGAATTGCCATCCTCCAATTGGATAATTATTCCCTTTTTGAACGATTAATTCACCATTTCCTTTTACCATAACCATCTTTCGATTGGCACTTGAAAAATAAATCTCATTCATTCGCCGATTGATACAAACCAAGGAAATATCTATCCATTCATTGTTGTACAAATGATCTTGTCTATCATGAAAACTCTCAATAAATCGTTTGTCAAGTTCTTTGAGAATCTCAGATGTATTAATCAATCCTTTATTCATGACCAAATACTCTAGTATATTTAGCACAAAAACGGAAAGCATTGCTGCAGGAACACCATGTCCAGTGCAATCACCAACGGCTATGTATTCGAAATAATCTCTTTTCGCTACCCAATAAAAATCACCGGATACGTATTCTAAAGGCTCATAAATTAAGGCATGTTCATTGAAAACGCGATCAAGATGTCTCTTTTTTGGAAGTAGAGATCGCTGAATAATTGCTGCATATTTAAGGTTCTCTACCCACTTTTCGCGTTCGAGTTCCAGTTCACTTAAATTCATAGCCAAATAATTGTATTACAAAATTGGATATTTAAAATTCTTTGAAGTTAAAATTCAAATTAAGTTTTGACACTTTAACCAATTAAAGTGTTAAAAAATATCCTTCGAAAATTCACTGTATTTTAAACTTGCAATATTTAATGACACTTCCTTTAGCTGTAAATAGCTTTTCGTAATGTGTCTTTATATGAAAGATCTCTCTAGTTTGCGGGTCAATCGTTTCTGGTAAACTTCCATACAAATCCCAAGTCAGTTCGATACATGGATAGTTTTGCTCTTGGATTTGTTCCTCCGTATATTCAAACAAAATATCGGAATCTGTTTTCATATGAACAATACCATCCTTCTTAAGAATATTTCTGTAACGCTCGATAAATATTGGTGAAGTCAATCTTTTACGCGGTTTTTTGGGCTGTGGGTCAGAAAATGTCAACCATATTTCATCCACTTCATCCTTGTCAAAATAATCACAGATAAAATCTATTTTTGAGCGGATAAAAGCAACATTATTCATTTTGTTCGCTAAAGCCTCTTTAGCTCCTATAAACATCCTTGCACCTTTAATATCAACACCAATAAAATTCTTATTGGGAAAATGATTCGCTAAACCAACAGAATATTCTCCTTTCCCACAACCTAATTCCAAAATGATTGGGTTCTCATTTTTGAAATATTCCTTTCGCCACTTCCCTTTTAATGGAAATGGTTCAGAAATAGTTGGCTGAAAGACATTTGCAAAATCTTTCATCAATTCAAATCGTCGTAATTTGTCTTTACCCATTTTAATATTTTACAAAGAAGTCAATTCTATGGAATAACCACTGTGTTTTCGTATGTTGAACACTTTATCATTGTCAAAAATCAAGTATTGACCTTTAATTCCTTTTAATACTCCTGCAACAATAGGTTCTTTATCAAAACTAAGACTTACAACCTTAGCAGGATAAGCAAGTACTGGATAGTTCAATGAAATAACCTCGTCATTTTCTGAAAAATATGAAGTAAGATCTGAAGGCAGCTGATCATGAAGCTCCCACTTTTCCTGAACTAAATCAATTGATGAATCAACTTCATTTTTCAGCATCCGTTGCCAATTTGTTTTATCAGAAAAAAAAGATTTCAGCGCCACCTCCAATATACCCGCTTCAAAACGATTAGGGGTTTCTGCCAATCGAATTGCTGCTGAAGCACCTTGATCAATCCAACGTGTTGGAATCTGCGTGGAACGCGTAACACCAACTTTTACAATGTCGGATGCAGCCAGGTATACTACATGAGGAACATTATGATGTTGCTGTTCCCAAACAATATCTCTCCCTTCACCCAAGTGTGCACGGCATAATTCAGGACGAATAATACATTCAGATGCTTCAGGTGCTTTTACAAAACAATTGTAGCAAAACCCTTCACCAAATGATTTTTTTGTTTGAATTCCGCAGGAACAGCAAATTATTCGACCATCCCATTCCAATTTGATTTCTTTGCCCAAAAAGTCATTCATGAACAATTTTTCATTCAATTGAAGCGAATACTGAACAGGTTCGTTCAGTTCTGTACGCATTTTTTTAAGGATACCTGAATTCATTATTTTTCAGGTAAAATCTGCATTTTATCGGCAAAATGATAGCAATAATCTCTTAAATCTTCTGTAATCAAGTGCTCTCCTGTTGCTCTTTCAAAGGTGTCCGCCATTGTCAATAATGTTTGATGAAAAAATTGCTTCATCTCCTCTACAGACATGTCTTTTGTCCAAAGATCAATTTTCATCGTGTTATTGTTTTGTGCATCCCATAAAGAAAGCAGCATAGCTTTTGCTGGCGCTTCTTCCACATTTCCATCTTGCGCTGACCAACGCATAGCAACCGGTAGATTGTTTTCATTTAGACCTACCTTCACCATTATTTCTGATGTTTTCACAATTTTATCTTCCATCCTCAATCAATTTCGTATTCTACTAAAATATCAGAATACGTCGTTTTTAAAAGTTCTTCTAATGAAACATTGTTAATCTCCATGTATTTCAGGATCATTCTATAACCAAGAAATTGCCCTAATCGATCTGGTCCTTTTTCAGGTAATCCAGGTGTAAAAGGTCCATCACCCAATAAGTTTTTTGTGTTTAATTCATCTATTTTGAATAACATTTTCTCATCAACTAAGTATTTCCAAAGCGCATATTCATTTTCTATCGCCCAATCATAATCCCTTTGAGAATAGCGCAAAACATAGGCTGGATCTTTGTCCGGAAATGCTGCTTGAGTAAGATACAAGACCTTTCCCCAACGTACTATTTTCTCAGCAAGATTGCCATCCACTTCTTCTGCATAATGGGTTTCAATCCATGAAGCCAAAACATCACGAGGAATATATGTTTTATCCATCCCTTCCTTTTGCCAATCAGGAAAATCTTGGTAAGGCAACTCCTTAATTACATCCGTTTCCATTCCAAGATAACGCTCCAAACCAACACCTATTTCTAGTTCAGTTGAAAAGACACTCGATGCAAATAAAGAATTCATGAAAACAACATGCTTCGGCAACTTGCCTTTACTAAAATGCGCTTTGAGATACTTAAAACCTTCATCTATTGCTTTCTTTTCACTTTTTAAAACACCTGTTTTTTCGTAAATTCTTCGCTCCAATCGCTGAATATATGGTTCTGATAAAAACTGTCCCAATCCCCTCTTAAAAGCGGTATCCGAATCATTTCTTAATTGCAGGCAATAACCCAATTCATACTCATAAATCTCACCAAGTTCAGTAAGATTTTTGCGGTGCATTGAAGAAAGGTCATTCGGTGCTGTGTGCACAAACAACGAATCAAGATTGGTGAAAAGAATTCCTGTTTTTTGGTTGGTTACATCTACCTCTAATGGATCATTACTACAAGAGCACATTAAAACCGATAACAAGAGTAACCCAACTATGCTTTTTAGACTCATTTTTATTCGCTAATATTGCATGTCAAAAGTAATCAAATACTCAGATTTAAATTGACAAATATTCATTGCAACAGCGAAACTTAAAAATGAAAAATTTACTTTTTACTCTTCTATGTCTAATCTTGGGACAATTTGTTTTTTCACAAGAAGCAGCAACTAAAAAAGTTCAAGCAGGCCTTATCGTTGGAAGTGGACTTAATTTTCAAGAAATGAAAACTGATTATTTCAGTACCAATGGCGCAGGTACCGATCTATCTGTGGGTATGAATTTCAATTTCAATTTTACTGAAACAATTGGATTTTGCACCGGTTTAGAGTTTGATTTCAGCAATACACGGTTCCAAGCAAACGATACGATTTTTTACCGATTCACAGACAAAGAGATTATCCGAAAAGGAGATTATGATGCTTCGAAGAACTATGGGATATTGCAATTGGATACAAGAACAGATAAATCGATCTATTTAAGCATTCCAACTATGCTCTTGTTTAGAACAAAATTCATTGGGTATTTTCGTTACTTTGGAAAATTTGGTTTAAGAAATAGTTTTCTTTTAAAGACTGAAAGCTTTGATAGAGGTAACGAGTATAAGTCTGGTTCTCTAACAACTGATATCCCTGTAATAACTGACAAAGCCAATATGACCACGAAAAGTAATATGCTTTTCTACAAAGGTGCAATTGGAATCGCTGGAGGAGCTGAATGGAATTTCTCTGGAAGCACATCGCTTGTTGGTGAGTTAGGTTATTATTATGGTATCACTCCACTCTATTGGGAGCGATCTGCCGATTCAGACAAACTTTCATTGTTTCAAAGTGGAATAAACAATGGCACTGGAAACGATTCTTACTCGCCAATCAAGGCAAGACAAAGTCAATTAATGATGAAGGTCTCAATTCTTTTCTAAAATTTTATTCCTGACTATTTTGAATTCATTATCAGTATCAAATCACATCGTTTCATGGCTCAGCAATTATTGCAACGATGCTAGAATGGATGGATTCGTTGTTGGTATTTCAGGTGGTATTGATTCCGCTGTAACATCTGCACTCTGCGCGTTAACTGATAAGAAAACAATTTTAGTTAATATGCCCATCCGACAAAGTCAATCAGAATACGACAGAGGATTTAAGCATATTGAAGATCTCAAAACACGCTTTAAAAACGTTTCTTCATTGGAAATTGACTTAACAAAACTGTTTGGTTTATTTGAAGAAACAATGCCGAATGATATCGCAGAAAATGCCTTGTCTATGGCAAATTCAAGAGCACGTATTCGCATGACAACGCTTTACGCGATTGCCCAACAAAATAGATGCTTAGTTGCAGGTACAGGAAATAAAATTGAAGATTTCGGAGTTGGTTTTTTCACAAAATACGGTGATGGTGGAGTAGATTTAAGTCCCATTGCTGATTTAACAAAAACAGAAGTATTCGACTTGGCAGCTCACCTGGAAATTGTCAATGACATACAAATTGCTAAACCCACTGATGGTTTATGGGGCGATGGAAGAACCGATGAGGACCAACTTGGTGCAACCTACCCTGAATTAGAATGGGCAATGGAATTTAAAGGAGAAGAATCCAGGTTAACGGAACGACAAAAAGAAGTAATATCCATTTATCGTTCATTCAATCGGATCAACAAACATAAAATGGAACCGATACCAGTTTGTATTGTTCCAAAAAACTTAAAGTAGTTATGCCTAAACATTTTCTAATACTTTTTGCCTTAGTGATACTAAGTGGCAAGTATACCGCACAAACTGACTTCAACAACTACATGACCCTGCGCTCATCAGGCGACATTCCTGAAGATTTCACCAAGCAAACCTTTGATAAGATCAAGGAGGGTATGCAATCTGACAGAACCGAATTAAAAGGTTCCCAGCAAAAAATATTTTTAGAAGGAACCAATTATGCTATTGATGAAATTCTGCATTCGGGATTAGTAATCTATGGTGATCCAATAACAAAATACATCAATCGCGTTGCTGATAAATTGCTTCGGAAAAAAGCTGATTTAAAATCTAAACTTCGATTTTATACAATTAAATCAAACGCAGCAAATGCCTTCAGTACAGATCAAGGAATCGTTTTCGTGACTACAGGTTTAATTGCTCAATTAACAAGTGAAGCTCAATTGGCCTATATTCTTGCGCACGAAATTTCGCATTATACAGAGAAACATGTGCTAGAAACATTCGATCTTTCTACTGGCAATGATTTGCGCAATTATGATAGAATCAATAAATTAAGTCAGCACTCCAAGGAAAATGAATTTGAAGCTGATAGTTTAGGAATTGATTTATATCATGCTGCAGGATATGCAAAAAGTGAAATACTTTCCACTTTTGATGTTCTCATGTACAGTTATTTACCTTTTGATGAATTAGCTTTTCCAAAAAACTATTTCAATACAAATCAAATATTTGTGCCCGAATCATTATTTCCAATGAAAATGTATGAGATTAAGGCAATTGAAGATTACGATGATGAGAATAGCTCGCATCCTAATATTAAAAAGCGAAAAGAAGCCGCAGAAAAGGAAATTGGCGCATTGAATAATTGGGGTGATGCCTTGCAATTCCAAAGCGAGGAACTTTTTCTTGAAGTTCGAAACATAGCGCGATTTGAAAGTGTTCGATCCGACATTCTTGATGCAAAATATGGTGATGCGATGTACTCCATTTTTATTTTAGAAAAAGAATTCCCTAATTCGATTTACTTAAAAAGAATGAAATCGCAAGTTTGGTTAAACCTTATGCTTTACAAAGCTGAAAATCTTTCTGCAAAAGCATTGGATAAAACTTCAGAGCTAGAAGGTGAATCAGCAACACTCCATTATTTATTGAAGAAGTTAAACAGAGACGGGATGATTACATTGGCGCTCCGTCAAGTATATGATCTTCACAAAGCATATCCTGATGATCAGGAAATCACTGCTATTTACCAACATTTAATTAAGGATCTTGCTGAAAATGATAAATTTAAGATTGAAAACTTTTCCAAAAAAACATTTTTCGAAGCAGCTAAAGATTATGAGAGTTCTAAAAAAGACACATTGAAATCTGTTGCTACAGAAACCAATTCTGGTTCAAAGTATGATCGTATTAAAAGCAAAAAGAATGCTGATAACCCGCAGAACTTTGATTCAACCAAATTTTACTTATATGGCCTTGTTGATATATTAGGAGAAGCAGAATTTTTAGAATTATACAACAATCAAAAAGCAAAAGAACAGCAAAAGTTAAAGGACGAAGAGCTTTATAATTCTCTTTCAAAACGAGAAAAAAATAAAATCGATCGTCAAAAAGAATCTGAGCAATATAGCATCGGTTTAAAAGAAATTATTGTGGTAGAACCAATGGTTATCAGCTATAAAAGAGGTCAAGTCGACAATATAAAATCAGAAAAACTAGAGACGAATTTTTCATTGGCCATTGAAGATGCGGCAAAATCTACAGGCGTTACAACCCATAACATCGATAGTAGAACTTTGCAAACAAGGGGAACACAGGGTTATAATGAAAGAAGTACACTCATTTCATTATTGGATCAATTAGCCCAAGAAGATGAATTAGATATTTTTCCTGTAGATTTTCAATTGCTAAAGGGTATTCAAAACGATTTTGGAACAAAAAAGGTCATGTTTTCGCTTGTTGAACATGCCTATTACCCTAATATTTCATTCAGTGGAGTGTTTTCATCGATTCTCTTTTACCCAGCATTGCTCGTCTATATTCCAGTTGGTGTGCTCACAGGAAGTAATACTGAACTAAACGTTTTGATCTTAGATCTTGAAAAAGGAACAATAGAAAATGGTATTAATTACTATTTCAAAGATGCACCAAAAAAAATGCAATTAGGTGCTCACATGTATGACATTTTCAGAAAATTTAGTTCAACCTCCAATAATTAATCTTATGAAAATACTTTTCGCACTCCTTTTTTTTATTGGACTTTCAAATGGACTTTTATCACAAAAAGACAACGGATATTATGGTAAAAAGGCAATTATTCAAATTGAAGGATTAGCCAATTACCCATTTTTCTCAAACGTCGTGAGCAAGCAAATCACCGGTACATTGCCTTTTGAAGCCGATGGAAACACTCTTACTCAAAAAAGAGATCTTTTCAATTATGGATACAGAGGCACAATTGGTTATGCAGTAAAAAGAAACATGGCCTTGCTTATTGAGATTGGGCAAGATTATTCAAATGTTAACCCAAGCAGTAATAGCCTTTTTCTATCCAGTGATTTTAGTACTTATATTAATGCGCATGAAAAATTAAACGTGGTAAGTACTTCCTTTATACCGAAGATTGAGTTTGCATCGTCAAAGTCACTTTTGCCAATGGGAATTGGTCATCAAATTGGATTTGGAATTGCCAATTCTAAAGTGATTGAAAAAGATTACTTATACAAAATAACAAAATACGATTATGCAAGTAGCTTATCTAGCTCTGAAATGGTTTATTACTCAGATTCTAAAATGGATACGGACCCCATTAATTTCGACAAATTAATACCAATTCGAAAGTACGTTTTACTCTATGCTCTAAGTGTTAGAACTCCCTTATCGAAAAGCTTAATGCTCAATTATGGTGTTCGGTACACACTGAATATAGGAAGTAATAAAACTACTTTAAGTGAAAGTTATATTGGCAATGATCAATTTACAGGTGAATTGATTAATGCTGTTTCAAGACATCGAACATGGTCTGTGATCAACGCAAATATTGGATTGACTTTCGTTTTTTAATGCTCGGGGGCTAAACGTAAAACGATACCATCAATTTCATCACTTAGATGAATTTGGCATCCCAATCTACTGTTTGATTTTACAAAGAATGCCTGATCGAGCATATCCAATTCTGCATCACTTTGTTCTGGAAGTTCTGTCTCAGACTCTAAGTAACACTGACACGTTGCGCACATCGCCATTCCGCCACATTCTCCTAAAACAGGTAATTCATAAGCCTTGCAAAGCTCCATGATGTTCATATTCATATCTGTTGGACCAACTAAATTGTGAGCTACCCCTTCTCGGTCAATAATCGTTACCTTGATTTCTTCCATTTTTTTTTATTTCAAAAATATAATTTTCAGTTTAATTATAGATCCTTAAAAGATTTGAGCCATTGTAAACTGTTTGATATTGTCTCAATCCATATTCTGAACCACTTATTGGCGAACCATCGTACAAAGAGAATTTTGCGCCTGAACAACTGTCATTTAATTGAAGGAAATTACTTGAGTCCGGAGTTAATGGTTGAGAACAAATTCCTTCTTGATCAGCCGGTGAATGTCTATCGAACGCCACAAATTCATCAATCGCCCTTCTGTAAATTATAATTCCTCTAGATCCTCCAGCAACATAAGTCCAACCACCAACACCTATTAATGAACTATAACTCGGCAAGTTAATATCAATTGTCATGTCGAAAGGAATACTCGGAACTGGATTATTATTGTTCTTCCTGCAGGAAGACCAAACAAAAACCATGAGTGCAATAAAAATAAATCGTAATTTCATTAACGTCAGCCGTTTTGCAAATGTATGAAGTCTTCAACGTTAATTTACAGTTTATTATTGCTTTCAATACTCTTGCTTGCAAATTGCCGTTCTAGAAAAGAAATTGATCCCAATCCTACAAACGTTGAAGATGCAATTAAACTCCTTAAAAAACAAAGAGCTGAGCAAACGAAAAAAGCACTAAAAGCTCAAAAAAAAGCTTACAAAGAATTCTGGAAAAGACAAACCAAAGCAGCCAAAAAATCAATTAAGCGAAATAATAAAGTTCAAAAAAGAATCGAAAGAGATCGCAGAAAATCGCAGTACTAATTAATCCATAGAAATTAGTTCCTCACTTATTTGCTCCCATTTCTCCATTAAATTATCAAGTTCTTTCTTTTTTATATCAAATTCATTCAGTAACTCTTTACTTCGTTCATTTGAAAAATCAAGCTCTACTAATTCGTTTTGAATAACTTCTAAATCGTGTTCTAAAGTTGAAATTCGGTCTTCAACTGTTTTAATTCTATTATTTAATTGGTTTTTTTTACGTTTTAATTCTTTGTTCTCTTCATAGTTTCGATTTTCGACAACTTCAATTTTCTTCGATTTTTCTTGAGTCTCTTTAACTGGATTATTCAAATTCATTTTTCGCGCCATAAATTCATGAACACCGAAATGATGAATTTTCAAACTCAAATCTTCAATATCCCAAATTCTATTTGTCAAATTTTCAAGAAATTCTCGATCGTGAGAAACTACAATAAATGTACCCTCATAGCTTTGCAAGGCACGCTTCAACACTTCTTTACTTTGAATATCCAAATGATTCGTTGGTTCATCCAGTATTAGAAAATTGGACGGACTCAATAACAATTGACAAAGAGCCAATCTTGTGCGTTCTCCACCAGATAAAACACCAACCTTCTTATCCACATCCTCACCACTGAAAAGAAATGCACCAAGAATTGACCTTAAATCTCTTCTTAACTCACCCTTTGCAACTTCATCTACTGTGTCAAAGATTGTCTTTCCAGGATCCAAAGATTCAGCTTGATTCTGAGCGAAATATGCGACCTCAACATTGTGTCCTAATTCAATCGCACCCTCACCTTCTATTTTACCTAACATTTGCTTTAAAAGAGTTGATTTACCAACTCCATTTGCTCCAAGTAACGCTATCTTTTCACCTCGTCCAATAGTAATGTGAATATCTTTGTACAATTTCTTCTCGCCGTAACATTTTGTCAAACCATCTATATTCATAACCCATTTTCCAGGTTGCTGACTCAAAGGAAAACCTATTTTCATTTTTGCCAATTGGTCTCTCTCAATCTCAATGCGATCTGTCTTCTCAAGTTTTTTTATGAGAGATTGTGCAAAAGCAGCTTTATTTTTTTTCGCTCTGAATTTATTGATAAGTTCTTCCGTATGTTTGATATCCTTATCTTGCTGTTTCTTTGCTGACTCTAATCTTTCTAATTCCTCTTCACGAACAATTTTATATTTACTATAAGGAAAAGGGAAATCATAAATCTTTCCTTGAGCAATTTCCAATGTTCTTTTGGTTACATTATCTAAAAAAAGTCTATCGTGAGAAATGACAATAACTGCTCCATCGAACTTTTGCAAATATTGCTCTAACCAACCAATAGATATTATATCCAAATGATTGGTTGGCTCATCCAACATAATTATATCCGGATTATTCACTAGAATTCTTGCTAGCTCTGCTCTCATTTTCCAACCTCCAGAAAATGTATTGATTGGATTTGTCACTTCTTTAGCATTAAATCCCAAACCAGACAAAGCAGCATTAATCTTCTCTTCCCAATGATACCCATCAAGTAATTGAAAACGGTGATTTAAATCATTCAGCTCATCCAACAAGCCCAAATAAACTTCAGATTCATAATCATCTCGTGTTGTTAACTCATTATTGATATCTTCAATTCTTGTTCTTATGGAGGTTAACTGAACATTAGATAAATAGATATAATTGAAAACAGATTGTTCAGTATCTAATTTTATATCTTGCGAAAGAAACCCAACTGTGCAATCTTTTGGTTTGTGTATTCGACCTTCCGAAGGTCGATCTTTACCATCAATCAACTTTAACAATGTTGATTTTCCGGCGCCATTTTTACCAACTAATCCTACTTTATCACCTTTATTGATTTGTAGACTTACATTCTGAAATAAAAATCCTTGTGGAAGGAATACACCTACCTGTTCCAAATTAAGCATAACACAAAATTAAGGCTTGTAGTCTATAATGAAACAAATAGTCAAAAAAAAGCCCCGCTAAAAGCGGGGCCAACAATTAGAAACTCCAAACATCATGTTCAACAATTCTTATTTCCTCCTTTATTTTTTCGGATTCCCAAAGAGCATCAACACCTGTTCTGTAACTTTCAATTTTTCTATCGTAAACATTCGACTCTTTGTACATAATGCTAGAGAATCTTCTTTTCCAGAATAAATCATCAAAACTCATCCATTGAGCGTCATTCGCATCATTGTATACAAAGTAGTTGTTAAACACAAATCGACAGTGCGGAAAATACAACCAAAATAAAATTTTGTATTTACCACCTTCTTTAGAACCAGCATATCCATCAACTGCACCACCTTCATAAATGACTGGCGCTATACCCAAAATACGCACATCCAACACAGATCTCTCTTTATCAAAGAACCAATCCTCTTTCAAACGATATTGAATAATATGCTCTGAAAGAATACGAGCCTTCTTCTGTACTTCTTCTGTTACAGTTGTTTCCATGCCTGTAAACGGATCTACTATCACAGAGTCTTCACCTGTTAATTTAGATGCCACAGGTTCAAATGTCTTATCACCTAACACATTCAAGTAACCATCTACTGCATCTCGGTAGGTTTTGTCTGTAATGTAATTCAAACCTGGTTGAGGACGAAGAGGGTATTTAAATTGGTCACCATCCGGAGGTAATACTTCGAAGAAATCAGCTGGATTTCTTGGTTCAAATACAGTTAAATCTCCATTTAAAATATGGTGCTTAATCACCGTCCAAAGACTCCATCTTGTAGCATTTTTCACCCAAACTGTATCTTGGTAACTATCCAAAGGAAAATACAAAGGATGATTGATTTTCTCACGAAGATCAATAAAGCTCCATACTCTTCTACTCCAAACAACATCTGCTTCACGAACATACTCGTATGGAATAAGTCTTTTGGTTGGAATGTGCTCTTGAATATAAACTCCATCCACTACACCTTCGGAAGGAACGTTCACAGGTCCACCGTTGATTTCTTCAAACTGGGCGTGCACTCCGCTAAAACTTGCGAACATTACAGCGCATACAAAGAAGTTTTTCATTTTATTCAATTTAATATTAGTCATCATTCACGAACCAAATCAGACAAACTACAATTTAATCGCCGCAGTAGAAGGTTTTCCTCCAGTTCCTGTACCTGCATAGATACAGGAGAAAGTAGCAATTGAACCTTTTGGCGCTGCCGCTAATATCTTTAACGCATCTCCGCTCAAAGTGTTACCAGTTCCACTGAAAGTTTTTCCAGAACCAGAAACAGATAAAATCCATTTTTGTACTTGGAACTTCGCTTTTGTTAATGGAATACCTGGTCCATACTTGGCATAAAGCATTTTTGCAGTTCGCGAAGAGGCTTGATCTCCATCAGCATAAGTACCCCAGAAAATTTCCGCTTTAGGCATTGGTTGAATTTGGAATTCAAAAGTCCCAAGATTCACACTTTTGTTCGTGATTGAACTTTTACCTGAAACTGTTATTGTACATGTCTTACCTCCACCTGGAGTACCAATCCAAACATTTCCAGACTTCTTAAGAGTTACACCACTACCTGATGCATTCGTTTGATCGTAACCCGAAGCAACCGCTTCAACTACGTTGTCATAACCTCGATACAATACGCGCATATCTGGAAGTGCAACTGTACCTTGAGGTTTCATGATTGTAATCTTTTTCTCCCAAGGCAATGTTTTTCCAATACCTGATTTATTTTTAATTGTAATCGTACCTTTCATTATCATCTCTGAACCAGAAGATGCTTTCGTTTTAATGATACCCTTACCATCAGCTACATCTTTTACAACCGAACCATTGTAAGTAACTTCAGGTTGCTTATCAGAATCAAAAGCTGCCATTAAAACTTCAACATTCAACTCATCTCCTGCATTTGCAACTTCTGGACCATAAGCCAAAGCCATTATCTTGTTGAAAGAATATTCACCTCCACCAACGCGACTTCTAATCAACGCAACAGCATCAGCGCGCGCAGTCAAAACTTCTTTTTGCATTGCGGAAAGAGATGCAATTGCGGCAACAACTGGTGTATGGTCGAAAGTTTTTCCAATCCAGTGGACATTTTTAACCTCATGAACTTCATGACGTTCTTGTTTAGTCAAAGCAATGTAAATTTTCTTAATTGCCTCTTGATCATCCATATTAACATTGGATGCCTTTATTGCTTTGTCTACCTGCTGAGACAAATCCAACATGTCTTTGTAATTATTAATTTCCGGAGCTTTAAAGAAAAACTTCTTAGCTCCACCTTCCACAGGGAATGAACTTGCAATTTTCTCTGTCAAATCTTTTCTAAATCCATTGTATGATTTCCACAATTCAACACCTTTACCTGTTGGATTGGTTATATCTTCTCCAATGATAATGTGCATTGGTTCATCATACTTGTCCATACTTTGAACATGCGAAAGATGCATACGAATAGGTCTTAGCGGATCTTTCGTATCATAAGCTTTGAAGATAATACTTTCCGGTGTACCAACTTTTTTCAAATCTTCTCCACACGTTTCAAGAATCTCCATCTTGATGTCATCAATTAGCTTAATTCGCTCAGCTGTCATTTTATCAATTTCCTCTACTGTCTTCATCAATTTAGCGGCTTTCACAGCTAAATCTTTTGCAGATCGGTCTTGAGCTACTTCAGCCAATGAAGACTTCTTCTCTTCACCACGAGTATATTCATTCTCATTGGATACTTGAATATTTTCTTCGATAGCAACAAAGGCATCTAGAATTGATTTTGATACATTTAAGGCAAGTAGTGCGGTAAGTACTAAGTACATCATACCGACCATCTTCTGTCTTGGGGTTTCCTTTCCACCTCCCATGATTAATTAATTTTTATTGGTTTTCAATAAATTAATGTTCAATAATCAAAAAGTAACAATTAACCTTTTGTTATTGTCATAGCTTTCAACATATTGCCGTATACGTTGTTTAGGTCTGTCAAGTTTTGAGACAACAACGCCATGTTTTCTTTGTACAATCTTGTATCTTCAACTGAAGCCGA
>Ga0315902_10000404_pt1 | contig 72361 bp, 86 predicted proteins | sample LakEriMetagenome_9_FD_203523 | JGI IMG/M metagenome (GOLD analysis project Ga0315902, IMG submission 203523) | Freshwater fungal communities from buoy surface, Lake Erie, Ohio, United States - Buoy 12 MA117 | ecosystem: Environmental > Aquatic > Freshwater > Lake > Lake biofilm | place: USA... | reverse complement strand
CCCCAATATCTTTTAGTATTATATCTAATCATATGATTATGTTAACCAAGGGAATGGTAATCTTTTTTTTGATTTACTCATTTTATTTGCAATTGAGTTGTCAACATATGATTTAACTCTTAATAAATCAGGATGAGATTCAATCCACGATATTACGTTTGATTCTGTAAGAGCGGAATATTCAATGAAATTTTCTTCATCAACTTGGGTATACTTGGTAACAGCGTTGAATTCACTTTCAACCCCAATTTCATTGACACCTTTGTAATTCCACGATATTCTAGTCACAAAATTTGTGTATCCGCTGATTTCTGAGATCACAATCATGTCTTTAATTTCCATTGTATAAGTGTTCATAATCTATATTTTAATTTTTATTTATATATAAATAGTTCGTTATAAAAAAAATGAGGCGGCGAATTTTTATTAACGCCGCCCTAATTATGAAAGACCGAATTTATATTAACGATCTTCTCTTATGAGGCGGTCAATTCATATTAAGACCACCCTTTACTAATCTAAATATCAGGTTACCACCATAATTGTCTACTACAATTTTATAGTTTGGTATCGTATTAACTTTGTTTGTATCTACATCAAGTATTCCAAGGTAAACCTCTAAATTATTTGGTTTGATTTGTCTTGACTTGACGTTATTACCTAAATTAGTTGTGAATATTTTTTCTAAGTTATTTATCATCAAAGTTATAACATTGGTTTCAACATAACCGAAACCACCGCGAGGTTCTGCCAAAACAATATCCTCAACAAATAAATCATAAGAATCAAGTTTTTTGTAATATACAATCAAACAAAGTTTTTTATTTGTAATGGTTGATCCTACAAACTCAAAAATATTATTTGAAGAATTATCTGAAGGAATCAAATTTGTTCCGTCATATAAATAAGACGATGGAACATCAAAAAATATTTGTGTTAGATTTAGTGGATATATGAATGGTCTAAAAGAATGTCCCTTATAAATCGCATCAACAGAGATTTTATCAATAACTGTTTCTTCTGTCAATAACATTTGATAAACATCCCAACCGGTGAATCCTGTCCCCCCTTGGTTGAATGTTGTGTCATAAGTTCCATCGCTATTTAACCTAGCGATTCTATTGGGAAAATAAGATCCGGTTTCATCATCATAAGAATAAAAACCACCAACAACCAAAATTTTTCCATCATTTTGTATTTTTATATCTCTAACCCAACCACCGGCAAAACCATATACTCCGATTCCGTCTAAAAATGAAGTATCAAAACTACCATCTGAATTTAATCTTGCAATCTTTGCACATTCATAAGGGCCCGAAGTGTATAAATTGAAAACTCCTCCGACTAATATTTTTCCATCAGATTGAATCGCAAATGCGTCAACAGAATCATCAAATCCAAAACCAATTGTTCCGAAAGATGTGTCAAAATCTCCGTTAGTATTTAATCTACATATGTGGGACATGTTGTTTGTTGCGGCACTATTGGAATACTGTGAGAAATCACCACCAACTAATACTTTACCATTACTTTGTATAGATACCACACGAACAATATTATTAAATCCATAGTTATCTCCAACAAAACTCAAATCCGCAGTCCCATCTGTATTTAACCTTATCAAATATGTTGTGTTCCAATTTCCATTAATATCGTTGTATATATTAAATGCGCCACCACATATTATTTTACCATCCGATTGAATTGCTATTGTATTGACATAGTCATCAAAATCATTACCACCACTATTAAATGTTGTATCAAAAGTTCCGTCAGAGTTTAATCTTGCAATGTTATTGCAGGAATAAGATCCTGTATTATCAGTATATGTACTAAACACACCACCAACGATTATCTTATCGTCTGATTGAACAGCAACCGCATATACTGGATTATTAAACCCATATCCAATTCCATTAACGAACGATGTATCGTAAGTTCCATCAGTATTCAATCTCATGATATTATTCATATAATATGTTGAGGTACTTTCATCATATTCGGAGAAAGCCCCACCAACAATTATTTTCCCATTACTTTGTTTGTCAATACATTGACCTAAATTGTCACTCCCGAAACCGCCACTATTGAAATTTTGGTCAAATAATCCTTCTCCGGAAAGTGAATTTACTCCAAATTGGAGATACGTCCCACTACTATCTCCATAGTATGAGAATTCTCCGGAGTTGTAAATTTTTCTAACAAAAGAACTTCCGGTAAATTGATAATTTTCAGACAATTGCTCCATTTTCACATCTGTGGACTGAAGAAGGAAATTAAACTCGGTTTGACCGGTCAACACAGAATTATAAAATTCAGATTTGTTAAAATTTTTTATATTTTGCCATGCAGAACTGTTCAACTTGACATTTGGGTTATTAAGAACCAATCTGTTATCAAATAGATCATCTATGAAAGAATTACATAAATTTTGATCCGGATCACCTGAAATTTTAACGTTGAGAGAATAGTTTTCATTAATTCCTGGTATAACTTGGATATAACTTCCGAATTCTCTTGTGTTTCTATTTATGTATTTTAATTCATTGTCATGACCAACACTATAATTAAGGTCGTTGAGTTGTGTATCTGCTTCAGCAGACGAAGAATAAAAAATATAACCAAATTGACCCGACGGATATATTTTGTATGTGTCTATCAATTGTAGAAAATAAGGTGATGGATAAACATCTGTATTTGAGTTGGCCGAAAACACCAAAGGAGATCCACTTACGTTGTCATAAAAAATATCACCATAAAAGTTATTCAACTTTTGTAAATTTACGTTTGTAAAATTATATCTATTAGTTGGAACTATGAATTTGGTATAAAAATTTTGTAAGGTTTCTACATATACTGAATTATTAACAACATTTCTCACATCGGTATCCCAAGAACCCACATTTATTACTGTTTGAGCAAAACCTGACAATGTTCCGTAAAAACCGGATGTGTTAACAATATCATGAATCTTCTTAGGTATATCCTCTGAAGTTAGAGGATCATACCAAATGTCAGAAGGAGCGTTAAAATTACTTGTAATTGTATTATCGTCTAACCAAGAAAAGTCAGGGTATTCTGTTTTCCTAACAAATTCAGTTACACCGAGATAGGATCTGGTTGAATTTAATTTCCTCGGATGTAAAGAATTAAAAAGAGGATTTACTAATTTAAGTTGTTTAATTTCGTTAAAATTTTTATCCAAAAAAACCCATAATTCACAGTAAAAGTTTACATTAACATCAACATATGTGTCAACAATATAATCAACCATGTCATCAATCGTAGTTCCTGTAATGATATTAGGTGCAATACCCCTAGAAAACAAAATCTTTTTTCTCTCAACACCATCATTCACGGTAAAATAATAATCAAGAAAACTTCCGGTATATTGATTTGGTGATGTAAAAATACGTTTTGTTTGATTGTTTAACGATTGATTTAATATTGAGCTAACAAAAGGGTTCGTACTGTTATTAACATTTCTATTACCTAGATATAGTTTTTTCAGAACAATTTTTTTACTCGGTTCAACATCAGGTAAATTCAAATATGTTGTGGCCGATATTGTATTAGCGGTTAATCCACTCTGAAATATGGTGTCACCACTTACGGTCCCTCCACTTAAAGGAAGGTAGTTTTCGCTTAATCCGGATAAAACCCATTCCTTAACTTGTGATAAGGGTGTGTTAGATGTTGTTCCAGTTTCAATTTGATAATTAACAAAAACAAGTATATCAGATTCAGTATAACCCGTATTACCCACTGAGGGTAGCTGTGATATTGGTAAATTTGGCATCATTTTATAAATATTTCATTTATTCAATTATATTATGATATTATTCTGGTCCTCTTGGAGGATATAGAATAGATTTTCCTGTTGTAAAAAACCTTCCTCTAATGTTGTTGGTGTAGGTGTTGGAGTTTGAGTCGGAGTTTCTGTGTTGGTTGGAGTGTTAGTTGGTGTTTCTGTTGGAGTTTGAGTAGAAGTCGGAGTTTCGGTAGATGTGGTTGTGTTAGTAGGAGTATTGGTTGGAGTTTCAGTATTAGTTGGTGTATTTGTTGGAGTTTCGCTTGAGGTTTGGGTATTAGTAGGAGTGTTAGATGGTGTTTGTGTGTTGGTTGGAGTATTAGTTGGTGTTTGTGTGTTGGTTGGAGTATTAGTTGGTGTCTCTGTCGGAGTTGCAGTATTAGATGGAGTATTGGAAGGTGTTGGGGTATTTGTTCTTGTGTTAGTTGGTGTTTGAGTATTTGTCGGAGTATTTGATGGAGTTTGTGTGTTCGTTGCGGTATTGGATGGTGTTTGTGTATTACTTGCGGTGTTTGTTGGTGTTGGAGTTGGTGTTACACTACTTGGTGTGTTAGTTGGAGTTGGAGTCGGAGTCACACCACTTGGTGTATTGGAAGGAGTATTTGATGGTGTTCTTGTGTTAGTTGGAGTTGGAGTTGAAGTAGGACATCCGTAATCAACTAAACATGTTGCGCAACTACTATAAGCGGAATTTATAATATCAAACGCAATAACAAGATTGTTTTGAATAATTCTATAACATTTGTTATTGAATACAACTGTATTTCCAATAATTGCAAGATCACTTCTTACCTTCAAGATTTCCTGATCTGTAACATCACAACAATATTCGGCAACGCAATTCAAATAGGATGGACTATTTGTTGGTGTGACGGTTGGTGTTTGATTTGTTGGAGTATGTGAAGGTGTTGGTGTAGGTGTCGCTAAAGTTGGAGTATTACTTGATGTTGGAGTTGGTGTTGCTTGAGTTGGTGTCTGACTTGGTGTTCTAGTCGGAGTTCTTGTTGGTGTTGGAGTTGGGCAAGGATTAACGGTTTCACAATCTAAACAATTATCATAGAATTGTGTCATAATATTGCTCGGAGTTCCTGAAATACCAACTTGAAGGATTTGGAAACAGAATCCGCCCAATAGACCGGTTCTACCAACAATTGCGTCAGGGATACTAACATATGCCGTTCTGAGGTCTGTTGGTTCACAACATGATTGGATCAGACAGGTATTTAGAGTTGGAGTTTCAGTTGGTGTTTGAGTATTTGTAGGTGTCGGTGTTGGAGTTACACTACTTGGAGTGTTAGTTGCCGTATTTGTTGGTGTTGAAGTATTAGTTGTCGTATTTGTTGGTGTTGGAGTTTGTGTAGGACAAATTCCTTCAATAGATGCATTTATTTCATAATCACCACTCACAGGAACCCAGAAGAAGAATTGACCATTAATTGGATAATCATCACCCGCATTATCCAAGTATCCATATACCGTTCCATCCAAGACATTAGAAGTTTCCCATCTATCGTTAGTTATAGACCAATAGACATAACCTATGACAGTTGTGCAATCAGATCCATATACCGCGTAGTAAACTTTTGTATTATGATATCCGGATGGTGAAATTGTGCAAGACCAACTTGAGAACTCATCAGATATTGTAAAGCATATTGCCGGAGGAGGTGTTGAGGTTGGTGTTTGAGTTGGGGTGTTTGAAGGTGTCTCCGTATTCGTTGGTGTTGTTGTTTCCGTGTTTGTAGGTGTAGGTGTCTCTGTGTTAGTTGGGGTTGGAGTTTCGGTAGGTGTTTCAGTTGAAGTTTCAGTATTAGTTGGTGTTGGTGTTTCCGTACTTGTTGGAGTTGTAGTGCTAGTTGGTGTGTTAGTAGGTGTTTCAGTACTTGTAGGTGTTTCGGTGGAAGTATTTGTTTGTGTTGGTGTATTAGTAGGTGTTTCAGTACTTGTAGGTGTTTGGGTGGAAGTATTTGTTTGTGTTGGTGTGTTAGTTGAGGTTTCAGTGTTAGTTGGCGTTTGAGTTTGAGTGTTTGTTGGCGTAACTGTTGGTGTTTGAGTAGGAGTTTTTGTCGGTGTTTGAGTGTTAGTTGGTGTAACCGTAGGGGTGGGAGTTGGGGTTTGAGTTGTTTGACAAGGTCTTATCTCATAATTTTCACAGTTATTTGCATCGACTATTTTTACCAATACTGCGGGAGCAAGGTCAAAGAAGCTCGGTAATTGAATCAAAACCGATGGAGGAACGGACCCCGTAATTGTATCAACTAATTCACAATATGAACCAGTGACATCACAAACGTAAACCTGAAATGGGGGGGTTCCAACTATGCTTGATATTTGTAAAAAGGCGGAGATAACTTATTTTTATAAATAAATAGTTGTAATAGAATTAAATTCAAGTGATTAATTAAAAACATAAACCCCCGATTTATTCGAGGGTTTCTTTATTAAGATATTTTTTGGAAGAACCACCTTGTTGGGGTTGAATTGGTTGCCGAAGGGAATGGAGTATTTGCACTTGGAGTTACCGCAAGTCCATAATAAGTAGGATCGGTTACATTTATCAAAAGTGTTCCATTCATTAATTGATCTGCAGATGTTTCAACTGACTTATAATCGTGAAGTAAAGTAACCAAAGACATTGTTCCTGCCGAGGTTGATGATGATGATAATTTGACTAAAACATCAATATTACCGAAAAGGTCAAACAAATGCACTTGACAAGATATTTGATATATTCCAGGAACTTTAATATAAACCCTAGCTCCCGTATCACCTAAAGTTCCAGATACAGATCCTGAATTAACTAATTCAAATACATCTGTATTATTGTTAAAAATTGTCGTATTAAAAGGCATATAGTTATCTGAAGCGTTTGTTAGATTACCATATCTATCACTCGCAGGGTAGTTACTTCCCGATCCGGTGTCTACCCAAGAAAATCCTGCGGCCGCAAAGAAATATTGTTTTTGAACTTTATAACTCGTGGTTTCACCTGAATCGTTTATTACCATCCAAGTGTTTTGTGTATTACCTGTGTAAGTAGGTAGTTGAGATATTTTTACGTTTGCCATAGTTTTTTTATTTTATAAATATATTGAGTTTATGATTTTTTACATTTAATCAAAAATAATTGGATCGTCATTTTGAGCGGTTATTGTATCTCCATTTTCGGCTGTCATATTTTCATTCGCGTCAGTTGGAGTTGGAGTTGGTGTTGGTGTTTCAGTAGGTGTTTCAGAACTTGTTGCGGTTGGTGTTGGTGTCTCTAATGGTAAATTAGATTCTGTTTGGGTTGGAGTTGGAGTGTTAGTTGGAGTTTCAGTTGGTGTCTCTGTGTTAGTTGGGGTCGGAGTTTCAGTTGGTGTCTCTGTGTTAGTTGGGGTTGGAGTTTCGGTAGGTGTTTCACTTGGAGTTTGAGTTGGTGTTTCAGTAGGTGTAGGTGTGCTTGTTTCTGTTTCAGTAGGTGTAGGTGTGCTTGTTTCTGTTTCAGTAGGTGTAGGTGTGCTTGTTTCTGTTTCAGTAGGGGTATTAGTTGGAGTTGGTGTGTTTGTTGGTGTATTAGTAGGGGTTTGACTCGGGCAGAAGTCCTGTTCTAATGATAAGAAATCACCATTTTCATATAGTATATTGTCATCATTTTCATTCGTTAATAATTGATCACAAATCGGAGTTGAAGTTACAGTTGGGGTGTTAGTCGGAGTTGGTGTCTCTGTTGGAGTTTCAGTCGGGGTTTCAGTATTTGTTGGTGTGTTTGTTTGACTTGCAACAGGGGTTTCAGTTGGTGTCTCTGTATTAGTCGGTGTTGGAGTTTCAGTTGGAGTTTCGGTATTAGTTGGGGTTGGTGTCTCGGTTGGGGTTTCAGTTGGAGTTTCGGTATTGGTAGGCGTCGGGGTTTCAGTTGGAGTTTCGGTATTAGTTGGGGTTGGTGTCTCGGTAGGGGTTTCACTTGGAGTATTGGTTGGTGTTTCTGTATTTGTAGGAGTGTTAGTTGGGGTTGGAGTTTCAGTTGGGGTGTTTGTTGGCGTTGAGCTAGGACATAGGTCTTGTTGTAAAGAAATGATATCACTACCTTCAGTCATTATATAAAGGTTATTTTCTGAAACAAGAAGTTCTTCACAAGTTATAATTGGAGGTGTTGCAGTTGGGGTTGGAGTTGCGGTTTCAGTTATTAATGGACTTTCAGTAGGGGTTACGGTATTGGTTGGTGTTGGTGTCGGTGTCGGTTGAATAACCTCAACGATACAAGTTTGGTTTATGGAAGAAAAATATAAATTATAAGTTCCGTAGGGATAGTTGTCATAATAATTAAAGGGTATTAACTTATTACCTATGGTTATAGTTCCACCTGTAGTTGGAGAAAAGGTTACGAACGCAGTTTGTCCGTTGTAGTTAGAACTTGATATGTAAACCCCTATTATCATTTTTATTTAATTATAAATATTATTTATGTTCATTTATTCCTCAAATCCCCATATTATGTTTGCCCACAAGAAATTAGTTCTACATTCTGTTGACAATACAGATAATTTAATTTGACTGAATGTTCCTTGGAACTCAATTACACCAAATCCTTCACATGCGGTTATAGTTCTATTAACCAAATTGAGTGTTAATGGTTGCTCGGCTGTATTATAACAATACGGGAAGTTTTGGAAGTTAGTGTCGGCACTAAAAGTTTGACATATTCCCGATTGACCCAAAGACCAAAAAGCGAGTAATGGATTTGTGACTGCGGGTGTGAATGTGAATGTCATCTCTATTGGTGATATAACCCTATAAGCATCCGTGGTTAAAGTGTTTGGTATTCCACAAACCAAGTAGTTTTGAAATTGTGGAACTTCAGTTCCTAAACCGGCAAATGTTATTCCGCTCGTGACACAATCAGGAACCAAACTACCACCTGAAGTTGTCATTTTAACAGATGATGTTCCTCTATTTGTTTGTAATGATCCGTCTATGTAATCTCCGGGATTCAAATATTCCCAAACAAATAAACTCGGAGGGACGCCTAAAAATTGATATTCGGCGTCACAATTTTCAATCAACGTGTATGTAAAGTCACAACTCAATGGAGTTGTTTGTGTTGGAGTTTGAGTTGGTGTTTCTGTGTTAGTTGGAGTATTGGTAGGTGTTGAGGTTTCTGTGTTAGTTGGAGTTGGAGTGTTAGTCGGAGTTTGTGTTTGAGTTTGAGTTGGTGTATTCGTTGGGGTTGAAGTTTCTGTGTTAGTTGGAGTTTGAGTGCTTGTATTTGTAGGGGTGGGAGTTTCTGTATTAGTTGGTGTTTGTGTATTTGTAGGGGTGGGAGTTTCTGTTGCAGTTGGGGTTAATCCTATTGTAACTGAAGGAGTCGGAGTATTGGTAGGGGTTTCTGTGTTTGTTGGTGTTTGTGTATTAGTTGGGGTTGAAGTTTGTGTAGGTGTTTCTGTGTTTGTTGGTGTTTGTGTATTGGTTGTTGTGGGTGTTTGAGTATTTGTATTAGTTGGTGTTTGTGTATTTGTAGGAGTTGGGGTATTAGTAGATGTTTCTGTATTAGTTGGAGTTTGTGTGTTGGTTGGAGTAACAGTCGGAGTTTGTATCGGTAAATTTGTTGGAGTTGGGGTAATTGTGGGTGTAGAAGTTTGAGTTGGTGTGCCTGTGTTAGTTGGTGTATTAGAAGGTGTTGATGAATTACTTGGTGTGTTAGTAGGTGTGACATTAGGTAATGTTGGGAAGAAACACTCCGTATTTGTAGGTGTATTAGTCGGTGTTGGTGTGTTTGTCGATGTAGGTGTACTAGTTGGAGTATATGTCGGGAAGAAGCATTCTGTATTCGTTGGAGTTGGAGTCGGTGTTAAAGTATTAGTTGATGTAACGGAAGGTGTTTGAGTATTTGTAGGTGTTTTAGTTGGTGATGGTGTGTTAGTAGGTGTTGGTCTTACAACAAATAAATTAAATAAACAATCTCCACTCAAAGAATTTATGATATATTGACCATAAACTTCACGAGGGGGTGACAACAATGCAGAATTAAAATTATAAGGAATAACGTGATTACCCAAATCAATTTTAATGTGTTGATTATCCGGGATAAAAACAATATTGAGAGTTTTTCCACTATATATTTTACTTTGTATCGTTATCAAATTATTCATATCATCCACCAAAATAAGTTGTTGTAGTTGTTACAGGAATGAATGTCGTTGTGGTTGTAATTGGTACGTAAGTAGTGGTTGTCGTAGTAATTGGTGTTGGTAGTGTAAATTCAAAATCATCACCCAAACAACAATTCGGACAATCATAGTCGAACAAGTCAAATTTATTTTTTAATAATAAAAAGTTGTGTTTTACCTCATCAGCACTCAAAGGTTGGGTGTACATTCTGAATTGAGAAATTCCTCCTTCAAATGTTCCACCAAAGTTTTGTTCTAAAAGTATGTTTGTTTTAAGTTCAGAGAAGGTAGTTCCACTCAAAATGTTTGTTGGAAATAATTCCGGATCTTGTTGATAGATCAAACCTGATGTTGATTCGGGTATTCCTGTGAACGTTAAATGGTTATGTAATCCTTGAGTTCCTCCACCCCAAGAAATATTAAACGGAACCCCAACTTGTTTTTCTTTATCAGTATTAAGGGCTCTTGGGATTATTTCTTCTATATTTTCTAATACTTCAAACACTCTACCATTAACATAAATTTTTAATCTACCCATTCTATATTTCTTCTCATCTAACCAATTTTGATTAAGATTCACAAGTTCTATTTCATCCGCCGAACTACACCCTTGAGTTACAGGTGGTTTTATAAGAGACACCGAATTATTTGCTAATGAATCCAAATATTCAATTTCAGTAATTAATCCTAATCCCCCTTTATTTACCAAATCACAATCTTCTAAGTTGGAATATCTTTCCCAAACAAAGTTTACTTGGATCCAATGTTCCTGTTCCAAGAACTCAGGGTTTCCTTCTGCGATACAATAGTCATAAATCTTTTTAGTCGTGCAGTAGTCATCTACAGTATATCCCGTCGTGTATGTTGCACCTGTGGGACATGATCCGGAAACTTCACATCCCCCGGTAAAACGAAGTATTCTAACTCCGATACCAGGATTTTTGGGGTCTCCACATAATTTGAAAGATATTGCATTTGACATTCCATCATACAATGGATCTGTTTCACAAGTGTTTTCAACCGAACCATAAGATACCGATTCACAGCTTTGACATGTTTCACAAGGTGTTCCACAATCAGATTTTTGAGTTGTTGTGGTTGTTGTATATTTTGTTACACAACCATGTTGTTTACACTCCCATCCACATGTGGGTATCGGATCACAATTACACTCACAAGTTGGTTTCATGAATTCATAACTCGCCCCACACACATTACATCCATAGTTATTATGAGGATCGTGTTCGTTATTTATAGATCTTGGGGGATAAACATATATGCATCTTGAGTTTGTATTTTCAGGGTTACAACAAGCACAAGTTTCTAAAGATGTCAGACTTGAAGTAACTCTACTATATTCTGACAAAGAACTTGGTGATCCATCAGCGTGGTGATAAAATTTATTCTCCGATCTAGTTCCCAAATAAAAGAAAATATTTTTGTTATTTGGATAAACTTCATTTAATGATGTTTCATCAGGATTTGGAACAAATTCATCCACAATTCTTGGTTTGATCAACATCTCAACTGACCACCCTTTGTTTACCCTACTTGGAAATGTTTCATAATCATATCCGAATAATTTATAAAATCCTTGATAAAACCCACCATAAAGTTCGTGATACACACCAACTTTACTATTTTGTTTTGATACGACTTCAAATAACATATTCTCAGGTAACCCTGAAAACTGCAAATTAGGTTGCCAAGTATACCCAGTAACCTGATGTAATTTTAATCTTCTATCAAATGATAACCTGTCAAACTTTTCAGAATCAGGCAATAAACCTTTTGTAAATGTTATTGTTTGTCCTGTCATTTCAGATACTAACCCATTATCTATACCTGTAAGACCTATATCACAAGAAGTTTGTGAACTAAAACAAGTCAAATCTTCGTTCTTAGGGTTATAAAAATTAGTAGATATAATATTATTGAAAGGGTTATAGTTTTTGTAATTTAGAACAAACAATTCACTTGAATTGGAATCATCCAAATCAAAACTTATTGGTAATTTGTTTCCATCATCATGGGCAATAATTTGTCTTGAGAAGATTACCTCCTCTTTGTAGTCTTTTTCATCTGATGCAAGAGAGAAATCTTGTATTATTGGTCTTTCAATTATACGCCATTTCTTAAAAACATATTGATTAATATTCTGATATGCCATAATTCATAGATAAATACCTTGTATCGCAGTATTTATATATAAAAAAAGATGATAGAAATAGGCAAAGAATATTTTTTTAAACCCTATTATTTTTTTCTAACTGAAAAGAGTGATAGAATATCCCTTTATTACTCTATAGGAAATACTTTAAATGAATCCAAGAAAGAAGACGAAAAACTTGATTTTGAAAAAAAGGATAAAGATAAAGTGAGAAAAGGTATATTGAAAATTTTGAAAGACAAAAAAATAAAAACAAAAGGGCAAATTAAAAAATTTTTTGAACCGGTTAAAAAGTCGGGGGAAATTGAGGAATTTATTGATGCGGATGGCACATTCAAAAGTTCAAGAATTCCAAAACTTGATATGGCCATGGCACCTAGAAAAACGACAGACCAAACAATCGTTATGGCTAGAATGACAAATAATCCTGTAACAAGGGGTTATAGAAGATACTATGGTGAATCAATTGAACAAGAAAATGTTATGAATGAAGTAGACTTTTCAGACGCTTTCGGTTACGAGGAAACAAAAGATATGGATGGAAAAAATACCTACAAGTATTATGTCAAGAAACTTGATATGGATCCTGACGACGCAAAACAAAGAACAAAACAACAAGGAAAAGATCCTTTAGGAAAAAGAACAAAAAAAGCCCCCGCAAGAATAAGAAAAAAACCTGGATTTATAGATAGAATGACATTAAGTGAAATTGAAAAAAACAAAATGATCAAAATGGTTGAGGATCTACTTATGAAAGGAAAAGGAGATGATAGAGAGATTAACGAAAAAGAAAAACCGATTTCAAAGATTGTGAAAAAAAATATAGATTCATTAAAAAAAATTGCAGATAGAGAAGGAATAACTCTAAATCAACTTATTAAAATGTTAAAAAGTGAATAAGGACTTATACGGAAAACAATACAAGATACCTAATAACATTTTGGATCATTTGAAAAAATATTCAAATAATGAATCTATTTCCAATTTATTATCAAATGGAAATATCTCATATTCTCAAATGAAAAAGTTGAAACACAGAATGGAAAATGGTGAAAAAAAAGAATTAGGTGAGGATTCTTTTTATAATTGGGTAAACCAAACATTAAATTCCGATAGAGGATCAATTGAGACATCAAAAAAAGTTAAATCAGACACCGGAATGCAAAATCAATTTATCAGACCTCACGAAAAACAAGGATTTAGTAACCATAATGATGTAAATCAAGATGTTAAAATAACTGAAGCGCTTAAAAGAATAAACCAAATAATGTCAAAATTAATTTAACTATGGCAGATCAATTAGAACCTATTGATTTATCTCAAACAGAGAATAACGCATTGAGTCAATATGCGGATCAAGAAAGAAAAAAATTATTCCCTAAAAACAACTACAACACATCAAAGACATATTCCGCGGTTAGCCCTGACGCGTTGGCCACAGGTGATGAACAAGGAAAAGGTACTGGTGGTTTTTTAGATGTTTACAATAACATAGCTGGAAACAACATTGATAACGTTGAAAGAAAGGAAGGAATTAAAATTAATAGGTATAATCAAAAGAAAACATATCCTGACTTCTAATGAAACTTTTAGGATCATTAAAAAATTTATTAATTGAACAAGCCTATTTCGGAGATTTAGTTGATGCGGTAAAAAAAAGAAAAATACTGATAATCAGCTATGACGGAGATGAGGATGGAGGTAAAGGTTTGCGAAGAATAGAACCTGTTTGTATAGGAGTTAGTAAGGCTAATAATAGAGTTCTCAGAGCTTGGGATATTGAAGGGGCATCGCACACCGACAAAACAAAAGAACAACCGCTTCCTGGATGGAGGCTTTTCAGGTTAGATAAAATTCTAAGTGCTAAACCAACAGGAGAAGTTTACAATGAACCAAGACCAAATTATAATTTTAATGGTGATGATAGTATGGTGAGTGTGACCGTCAACGCAAAATTTGACGATAATCAAAATATAGAAAATTTAGCATAATATGAGTGCAGATTTAATGCAAAAGTTAGCGATATCCAAAGCAATTATGGATAAACACAATCAAATCAAAAGGGGAGGTGCAACTGAACCTATGGTTAATATTACTAATCCTGAAGTTGAAGATTTTTCAGTTCCCACTGCGAATTATAATATACCTCAAGAATTCCTTTCAGAAAATTCTTTACCAACCGCAAAGAAAACCGCTAACCAACCAATCACAAAAGATTTAATCATGAACTCAAAGTTACCAGACGAAATTAAAAAGTTAATGATTGAAAACCCAATTACGCCTTCCAACCCTTTAATGGGGTCAGAATCAATTTTATCTGATGAACTAATTGAAAAGGCAACAAAGTTGATGGGAAATACAAGACAAGAACCACAAATAGTGAAAAAAACAACAAATACGCCACAACCTCAAACTAATAATACTGATTTGAAAAAAATGATCAAAGAAGTGGTTCAAGAAGTTTTCAAAGAAAACGGATTGATTGCCGAATCAACATCTAAAACAAGTGAGGTTGTCTCAATTAAGGTTGGTCAACATATTTTTGAGGGTAAGATAACCAAAATAAAAAAAATTAAAGAATAGTATTTGAATTTTTTCATTGAATTTGTTATCATTATTTCAATGAAAAAACTTAACACTTTCTCAATAGATATCCCCCTATTTGCAAAATCTTTAGGTCTTACTGAAACTCAAGCTTTATCATTCTTAAATGATGGAAGAATTATGGGTAGATTAGGAGAATTCACACATTCAAATTTTAATAAGGGTAAACGAGAAAAAGAAAATTCATCTTTTGATATTATTGAACCTGATAACATTAAAACAGAAATAAGATCCATAACTAAAACCGTTTCATTTGCTTCCTCAAAAGAGATCGGATATGGTAGAAAGGTTACAGAAGAAGGGTTTAATAAAAAACTAGAATCTTTAGATAGATTTGTGGTTTTAGATTTAAGAAATTTGTATAATGGGGAATATACAAGTATTGAAGTGACTAAAGAAGATATTAAAAATATGAAACTAGGAAAGAATAAATCAATAACCTCTAAAAAATTTTTCAAGCTATATGATTGAGATAAATAAAAATTATAATGAAGATTGTTTATTAACCCTATCTAAAATGGAAAATGAATTTTTAGATTATGTTATTACATCACCACCTTACGACGATCTGAGGAATTACAATAATCATATTTTAGGAAATAAAACAGAATTTAATGGTTATTCGTTTGATTTTGAAAACATTGCTAAAGAATTATATAGAACATTAAAAAAGGGGGGGGTAATAACTTGGATTGTGGGAGATGCAACAGAAAAAGGAAGTGAGACCGGAACCTCATTTAGACAGGCACTTTTTTTCAAAGAAATCGGATTTAATATTCACGACACGATGATTTATATGAAAAATAACTTTTCAAACCCCTCTTCAAATAGGTATCATCAAATTTTTGAATATATGTTTATATTAAGTAAAGGTAAGCCTAAAACTTTTAATCCTATAAAAGATAGGAAGAATGTATATGGTGGACAAGTCGGTAGTTGGGGTAAAAATACATCTAGACAAGTTGACGGATCAATGGTGGAAAGAAAGAAAAAAATTATAGAGGAATTCGGTCAAAGATATAATGTATGGACTTTTAAAACTTCTAAAAATGGTCAAGAAGATGAAATTGCATATAATCACCCCGCGATATTTCCAACACAATTAGTAATTGATAACTTGTTGTCTTGGACTAACGAAGGGGATTTAGTCTATGACCCGTTTATGGGTAGTGGAACAACAGCAAAGGCTTGTATATTGAAAGGTAGAAATTACATAGGAAGTGAAATTTCTGTAGAATATTATGAAATAATAAAAAAAAGGATTGAATCCGTTCAATCGTCTATTTCTTTCTAATTTTATTTTGTCTATTTATTTAAATAAAAAAAGTAGCATAATTCTTTCTTTATAATCTAATTTTTGTTATTCTTCTTTAAAAAGTAATGACAAAAATTAATGTTTTAGTTCTCCCATCCGATAAAACAGGTGTTGGGAAGTTCAGATCTGTTGATCCTCACATTTTCCTACAAAACATGTATCCCGATGAATTTCATGTTGATATTGATTATGAACCTAAATTGAATGATCCTAATTATTGGAAAAATTACCAAATTGTACATATTCACAGAAATATCGGACATATTTATGAAAACACCCCTCAAATTCTCAATTGGTTAAAAAACCAAGGTATTAAGGCTATCGTGGATATTGATGATTATTGGCTTCCAACCAAAGAACATCCAATTCACGACATCATTAGAATCAATAAAATAAATGAAAAGATCGTCAATAATCTTAAAAACTCAGAGTTTGTAACGACTACAACATCTTTGTTTGCAGATGAGATTTCTAAGTTCAATAAAAATGTTTTTATTTTTCCTAATGCAATCAATCCGGACGAACCTCAGTTTAAAGAACCAACACCAGAAAATGAAAGAATCAGAATCGGCTGGTTAGGAGGTTCTTCTCATCTGCACGATTTGGAACTTATGATTCCTTCAATGTCAAAAATAAGTTCTATGAGAGACAAACTACAAATGGTTTTATGTGGTTTTGATACTCGGGGTACAATTACAGAGATAAATCAAAAAACCGGAGAACAAAAACAAAGACCAATCAAACCTGAAGAAACAGTTTGGGCCACATATGAACAAATCGTAACAGATAATTATTATGGATTACCTGAAGACTACATAAAATTCCTGAAAAAATTCAAAGAGGAAGAATATCCGGGTGTTGAAAATTTAAACTATTCAAGGGTTTGGACAAGACCTGTCACTTCTTACGCTAAAAATTATTCAAAATTTGACATATCTTTAGCTCCGATCAAAAATCACATATTCAACCGAATGAAATCTCAACTGAAGGTTATTGAAGCGGGATTTTATAAAAAGGCCCTCATAGCGTCTAATGTGGGTCCTTACACAATAGATTTGACACATTGCTTAAAAAATGGTAATTTTGTGGATGGAAACGCTTTATTAGTTGATGAAAACAGAAATCACTCTGATTGGGCTAAGTATATTGAGAAATTAGTTAAGAATCCAAACTTAATTACTGATATGGGAGAAAGATTATATGAAACAGTTAAAGACACATACGATCTTAACAAAGTAACCAAAGATAGAGCGGAATGGTATCGTTCACTTGTAAAATAAAATAAATGATTAAGATTCCTTTAACAAAAATTTTGTTTCTTGATATTGAAACTGTCGGTGGATGTAAGTCGTATGAAGATTGTAGAACATCTAACCCAAAGGTTGCAGATCAGTATATTAAGTACATTGATTGGTTCAGGAAAAGATTTCCTGAAGATGATACGTTATCATTAGATCAGGTTTTCTTAAAAAGAGCGGCTCTTGTTCCTGAATTTGCAAAAATTGTATGTGTAAGTGTTGCATTTGTCACAGATAAAGATGAAATAAAAAAACAAACATTTTCAGGTGATGATGAAAAGCAACTTCTAAAAGATTGTCAGAAACTTTTAGATAGATGTGGTAAGTTAGATTTTTATCTTTGCGGGCATAATTTAAAGAACTTTGACATACCGATGCTGGCGAAACGTATGATTATAAATGGACTTATGCCTCCTTCTATTCTTCCATCATATGATACAAAACCTTGGGAGATCAAAGCGATAGACACAAAAGAAATTTGGCAATACGGAGCTTACACCTCAATAGGTTCATTAGATCTTTTATGTACAACTATGGATATACCAACACCAAAAGATGGTGAGGTAACCGGAGATAAAGTACATCACGCATATTGGGAAGAAAACAAATTAAAAGAAATTACAGAATACTGCGAAAAAGATGTTGAAGTATTAATACACATAATAAAAAAATTAAAAAATTTAGAGTAACATGATCAACGAAGACATTTCAAAATTTTTTGAAGATGATGATTTTTCAGAAGATAAAATTAACGATATTATGAAAAATATCGGTTTGGATTTAAAATATTTAGAAGAACAATTTGATAATTATCATCCCACAAGAGATGTAAAGTATGAGGTGACAAATGAAGATGCTGTAGAACCGGGATATAACTACCCTTCAGACTCGGGCTTTGATTTATATTCAATAATTGATGGAGAAATAGAACCTTTTGGAAGATTGTTAGTTCCTACAGGGTTGAAATTTAATATTCCTGATGGTACAGAAATTCAAATAAGACCAAAAAGTGGTTTAGCCTTGAACTTAGGGTTAACTGTATTAAACACTCCAGGTACTGTAGATTCAGGATATAATGGGGAAATCAAAGTAATTTTATTCAACACCTCAAAAGAAAAAATTAAAATTCATAAGGGTATGAAAATTGCTCAAGCCGTATTAAGCCCCGTAATTAATGGTGATTGGGTAACACTAACGAGAGTTGAATCGGTTGATAAAAAAGATAGAGATGAAAATGGATTCGGATCAACAGGGATTTAAAAATGTTAAATTATGATAACGATAGGATATAGTACAAGAAATTCAAACCCGACATACAAGGATTACTTACAAAAGACATGTATGTATAAAGAAGTTCAAATTATTGAAAAGATAAACAATGGAGAAAAATCGTTATCTCAGGTTTACAATGAAATAATTGAAGAATCAAATCATGATATTATTGTATTGTGTCATGATGATTTAGAATTTGACACAAAAAACTGGGGGGATAAATTGTTGAGGAGTTTTGAAAAAAATCCTGAGTATGGTATTCTTGGTTTAGCAGGAACTAAATTTTTAGACAAATCCGGACAATGGTGGAAAGTACCACAAACAATGTATGGTATTGTTAATCACAAACATGAAGGAAAAAAATGGACATCAACTTACTCTCAAAATCTAAATGATAAAATTGAAGAAACTGTCATAGTTGATGGGTTATTCATCGCATTTGATAAAACAAAAATAAAACATAAGTTTGATGAATCTATTGATGGATTTCACTTTTACGATTTAGGATTTTGTTTACCTAATTTTATAGATGGTGTAAAAGTAGGAGTTACTTTCAATAACAGAGTCACTCATTTATCTATTGGTCAAACAAATCAACAATGGGAATCAAATAGAATTGAATTCGCAGAAAAATATAAAAATAATTTACCAATGGATATAACAAAAATTGAAGATGATTGTGAGACATTTATTTTTGTCCATGATCAAAGGATAGTTTTGGACTTTGAGGAAAAAGGAAAATTCAAAAATTTCAAAAACTACAAATACGTATTTTTGGGTAATAGAGACATAGATAAAGTTGAATCTTTGCCAAATGTAATTGTAGCAAGAAACTTTGAAAATAATTTAGAAAAGTACCCATTATTTACCGCATTTACAGGATGGTATCTTTTGTGGAAGAATAAATTAATAACTAAGAGATACGTAAACTTATTTGAATATGATATCATTTTAGCCGAAAACGTCCCTCAATCTCAGAGTAAATTCTTTTATGAAAATTGGGAGATGGTTGGATATATACCATTCCCCGCAAATCATAGCCAATACATAAGAGAAAGAAAGTTAGTTGATAAATTATTTGAAGGTATAAAATCAGTATATAAAATTGATTTTGAAAAAACTTTGACAGCAACAATTAGAAATAACCCTAATTTGTTGTGGTCAAGCACAAGTAATATCACAATGAAGAGTGAGATTTTTGATGAGTTTATGAGTTGGTTTGACCCACTTATAGATTTTATAAAAGAAGACACGTATTGTGGACATTCTTTTGAAAGGGCGATATCTTTTTTCTATCTTCTTAAGAGTAAAAAAGTTGCATTAACAAGAGGATTAATACAACACCTTCAAATGAATTCACACGAAACCCAACCTCATAAAATGGATTTTGAAACTGGAATGAAAAAATTAGTTGAAAATCTATGAAGTATCTAAGTTTTAGTTTATGGGGTGATAAACCAGTATATAATATTGGTGCAATTAGAAACGCCGAACTTTGGAAACAAATTTATCCTGATTGGCAAATGGTTGTTTATTATGACAACTCCGTTCCGGATCTTACAATACAAAGTTTAAAAGAATTAAATGTAGAAGTCATTGATGTTACGAATGAAAATTTGTACGGAATGTTTTGGCGTTTCTTGGCTGAAAGTTTACCATATTCAGAATATGCAATTTTCAGAGATGCAGATTCAAGAATAACTTTGAGGGAAAAGTTGGCGGTTGATGAATGGATTAGTTCCGGTAAATCTTTACATGTAATGAGAGACCATCCGGCACATAGAATCCCTTATGGAAATGATTCATTAGGTATTTTAGGCGGTATGTGGGGAATAAAATCGGGAGTAGTTCCTCTTAAAGATATGATCTATAAATCCCAACTTACCAAACAAAACATTTATGGAAATGACCAAGCATTTCTTAAAACTATTTATTCTATCTTTGAAAATGATAGATGCACCCATGACGAGTTTTTTGAAAAAAAACCATTCCCAATATCAAGAGAAATTGGGAGATTCGTTGGTGATAGATTAGACGAAAATGATAAACCAATCGGATATGATTATTTAAGGGTTAGTATATAATGAATAAAATTAATGTTTTTTATCATGTTTTTTGGAAAAAAAATTCAGAATCAATAATAATTGATCAATTTTCTAAGATCAAATTCTTAGAAGAAAAAATAGAAAATATTGATTTTTATATAAATTTTGCGCTAGAAGAAAATTCTATAAAACCTTCTGAAACAATTTTGAACCTATTTGAATCTATTACAAGAAATATTACATTTTCTCCAAGTAATTTATATGAGTTATCTACATTAGATTTACTACAAAAACACGCGATTAAAAATAATGATCAATATTACTTGTATTTTCACACGAAAGGTGCAACAAGAATCTTAGATCAAGATTACGGTAATTATTCGTACAAAAATGTAGAAAATTGGAGAAACATCATGGAACATTTTTGTATAGATCACTATAATATTTGTATTGAAGAATTAAAAAACTACGATATTGTTGGATGTAACTATATACCTTCCGGATCAGTACCTGGATCCACAGCCCACTTTTCAGGAAATTTTTGGTGGTCAAAATCTGAATTCTTATCTTCGTTACCAAGTATATCTGAATATTTGTTAAAAACAACTTCACCTGATAGATTTTTTGCCGAATTTTGGGTGGGTATGGTAAGACATCAGGCAGTATGTCTTTATCCTGTACTAAAACCTATTTTAGAAAAACATAATAGATGTTTTTCTTTCACAGCAGAATCTGATTATAAAAATAAAATAATAAAAAATTACTTTAAAAACTATTTATGACAAAAAGTATAGTATCAATTGGTGTTGTAACATCAATAAATTTAAAAGATAGATATACCTCATGCCAAAATTCATGGGGAAAAGATTTTGACCACATATATTATTTTGGTGGTAATAATGTTGAAAATACTAATCTGATACGGGTTCCTGATGCGAATGAAGATTATAATAGTTTTTTTCCTAAACAACAATATGCATTAAAATTCATGTATGAAAAAAATCCTGAAGATGATTGGTATTGTGTTGTAGGTTGTGACCACGTGCTTTTTAAAGATAGTATCAGTTCTTTTTTACGAGAACAAGATTCTAGTATTGACACCATATTTTGTGAAACATATAACAGATTTGAAAAATTAGATGGTTTAGATTTTGAGGTTTTTGCTGGGGGTGCAGGGTTTTTTTTGAGTAATTCAGCAATGAAAAAAATATATCCTTTCATAGATCAATTCAATAAAGAGTGGTTAGATATGTATATCAATGGAAAACTTGTGGAATCATGCTACGCATGTGGTGATATTGCGATAAGCTATATGGTAAAAAAATTTTTAAATCTGAAATTGACTCATGGTGATGGTATGTATTCTCAATCACCTTCATTTTATTCTAAGTTAATTGATAAACCACTTACATTTCATTATATAAAATCATATGAAATGGAGTCAGTTTACAAAAATTTTTCAAAATGAAATACATCTATCATCATTTAGGTCTAGGTGATCACATAATATGCAATGGACTTTCAAGACACTTTCAAAAAGTATATGATAATATTTCAATTTTCTGCAAACCACACAACTTTGAAAATGTGGAATACATGTATCGAGATAATGATAATATAAAAATATTGAATATTGGTGAGGATAAAGATGTAGAAAAATTTATAAAAGAAAAAAACATTCAAAAAGATGTAATACGAGTAGGTTTTGAATTCATGACCGGGGGTCAAACATTTGATGAATCTTTTTATGTTGGTAAATCTCTCCCTTTCTCTATGAGATACGATGAATTTTATTTAGAAAGAGATTATGAGTTAGAAAAAAAAATTGTTGAAGATCTTAACCCACAAAAAGAAAAGTATATCTTTACACATAATGTAGATCTAAATAAAGTAAGAAAAGATATAAAAATAATTGAAAATCCTAAAAAATATAATATATTTAATTTGATAACATTAATAGAAAATGCCGAAGAAGTCCATTTAATGGAATCAAGTATAAAATGTTTAGTAAACAGTTATAAAATGGATAACCCCACCTTCTATTACCACCAATATGTGAGAAATTATAGTCCGTATTTGAATTCAGTAGGGTTAAATAAATTCAAAATTATATATTAATTTATGTTAAAAATAAGTGTAGATGAAGCTTATGCGTTTGATTTCTTGTCAATTTTAGAGTTAAAAAAACAAAAAGGGTCAGATGTTTCAGAATATCAGGAAAAAATCAAAAATGAATTGATTGAACAAATAGGACATCAGAAATTTGAAGAAATAATTCATTCAAAAGAATATTCTGATTTAACTGAATCCAACAATTTAACCTTTGAAGCCGTCGACAAAGCAAAAACTGATGATGTTTTAGCCAGTTATGTGGACAAATGTAACTATCAAAGAATGATAAGCAAAGAAAGTTTACAAAAAAAGTTTTTTTCTTCTGTTCTAAACGAAAAAAAAATGGGATATGAAAAACTCAAACCAAACGTTTAGGAATATTGTAATAGGGAACACCTCACAGTTATCCTATTACTTCCCCAACGAATATGTAAAAGTTTCATCAAGGAACATAGAAGAAAAAATATATACTAAAAACAATTGGAATAATGTTTTTATATGTTTAGGAGAGTCAAGAAAATATATTGAAAATATAGAAATTTACGATCAAGTCAATTTTCATTTAACTTTAGACATTATAAATAAATTCAAATCAATATCAAACAAAATAGTAATATATTCAACTTGTGAACTATGGAACAAATATGACGGTAGGATAGATTTATCTATGAAACCAAATTTTTACGAAACACCCTATTTAAATTCAAAATATAGAATATATGACTATATAATAAAAAATAAGGAAGAATTCAAAAACGTAGTAATTTTATTCCCCTTTAACTTCAATTCCATCTATAGAGATAATAATTTTCTTTTCGGTAAAGTGTTTAACTCAATAATAAACAAAAACAAAATTGACATAGGTGATACCTATTTTTACAGAGATTTAATACACCCCAAATTTGTAGTGAAAAAATCAATTGAACAATCGGAACACACAATAATTGGATCAGGTAGATTAACTTTTGTAAATGATTTCATTAGAGATATATACGATAATTTTGAATTATCATATGAAGATTTTGTGATAGAAAACAAAAATAAATACAACGAATATGAAATCAAAAAAGAATACTATTTAAAAAGTGATACTTGTTTTTATCCTTATAAGGAACTCTTGAATGACACAATTCAAGATTTGAAAATTAAATTAAAAAATTTAAAAAAATGATTAATACTCCGGGTCAAATTAATTCAAATACTGAAAGAGGAAAAATTTTAATAAAAACCATTAATCAAAAAAATTACGAAACTATAGTAGAAATTGGATGTTGGAATGGTTTAGGGTCAACTTCTTGTATATTAGAAAATATAAAAGAAGATACAAAGTTCTTTTCATTGGAGTCAAATCCTAATTTTTACAAAATAGCTAAAAAAAATTTGTTAAATTTCTTAGATAAGTTTACACTATTAAATGGATCAATTGTAACAAAAGATGAAGTTGAAAACTATACATCTGACATGCAATTAGAAGAACCAAGAAAAACTTGGTTAAAGGAAGATTTGGAAAATTTGGATATGTGTGAATTTGTTTTAGAAAAACTACCTAAAAAAATAGATTTATTAATCTTGGATGGCGGTGAGTTTTCAACCTATTTGGAATGGCAGAAACTAAAAGATATTACTAATACAGTAATTTTAGATGATATCAGAGAAATCAAAACAAAAAAAATATTTGACGAGTTAAAAATTGATGACACATACCAAATGATTGAGTATTCACATGAAGGAAATGGGTTTGCAATTTTTGAAAAAAAATAATTATGGATTTTTTACAATTGAATAAATTTTCAGAACTCCACGATGGGAAACGTATTTTTTTCTGTAAAACAGATTTTATAGTAAGTGATTTTGACACGATATCAAATTTGGATAATGACATAATATTGATCACTGGTAATTCAGATTACCCTATTACAGACCAACATTTAAAAATATTACCTAAAAATGTAAAAAAATGGTATGGTCAAAATATATTAAGTAATAATAATATTGTTGAACCAATACCTCTTGGTATAGAAAATAAAATAGAGAGTTTTAGAAATGGTCATGGGATTGGATATCATGAAAGAGTATTAGAAAAAGAAATATTACTTAATCGCAAATTAAATATAAAACCAAAAAGAAAGATTTATTCAAATTTTCAGATAAACACTAATTATTCACATAGAAACGAAGTAAAACAGAAATGTTTAATTTCAAAATTCATTGATTGGGAGGGACCCAACTTATCACTTAGAGAATTTTTTGACAAAATTCTAGATTATGAAATGGTCGTGTGTCCCGCCGGAAATGGAGTGGATACACACAGGTTGTGGGAAGTTTTATACTCTGATCGCATACCAATCACAATTAAAACCGGAAATTTCAAAATTTATGAAATGTATAAAATGTTTCCAATTATTATTTTGAATTCTATTAACGAACTGAATGATGAAGAACTCATAAACGAAAAGTATAATGAAATTAAAAAAAAACATTTTGATAAAAAAATGTTGGATTGCGAATTTTGGAAAAATAAAATAATTAGTTCAAAATGAGAAAATTAATATATTTCACTATTAGTAATAATCCCGAATACATAAACCTTCTCAAAATATGTTTAGAAAGTTTGTATTATCAAAAGTATGATGGTGACGTACTTTTCATCACCAATTTACAAGAATTACTTTTGAATAGTTTAGAATTTGAAAAAAAACCTTTATTTCTAACTATTGAAACTTCGGGTTTGTTAGAATCTAGTGCAAATAAATTAAAAATTTATAAATACCCAAATTTAAAAGATTATGATAAAATAATTTTTTGTGATGCGGATATAGTTTGGACATCCTCACCTGATAATATTTTTAATAACATAAATGAAGATTTTTTTTATGTAAGTAATGAAAATTCATTAATGTCTGAAGAATGGTGGGGAGGAAAAATATTAACAACTGAGGAAAAATTGATCATAGAAAAAAAACAAATTAAAGGAATTAATGCCGGAATTTTTGGATTCAACTCAAAACTTGTGAATCATCTTGAAAAGATTGAAACTTTTTTATTGCAAAATAAACAATTGGTAAATATATGTTTAGAGCAACCATTTTTTAATGTCTATCTTTTTAGAAACAATTTATATAAAACAGATTTATCAAACATGGTAAGTCACAATGGATACAATCTTAAAGAGTATAATGGGTCGGCATTACATTTTGCTGGCGGTCCCGGTAATTATTCCAATAAATTTTCAAAAATGAAAGAATTTAAATATAAAAATTAAATAATATGATAAATATTTTAAACTCAAGAGATGAATTAATTGAAATTCTTGACAAGAAAAAAAAATTTTGTGAAATCGGCGTTTTCAAAGGGGATTTTTCTAAGTTGATTTTACAAAAAATGGATCCGGAAGAATTACATTTAATTGATATTTTTGAAGGTCAAATGTGTTCAGGGGATAAAGATGGTAATAATATTGTTTGGACTTCCTTAGAATCTGAATATGAAAATTTAAAAAAAACATATTCAGACAATAAAGTCGTGACTTTACATAAAGGATATAGTCAAGATATTCTTGAAACTTTCCCTAATGAATATTTTGATTATATTTACATTGATGGTGATCATTCTTACGAAGGGGTGAAAAAAGATTTGATAATTTCTTTTAAAAAAATTAAAAAGGATGGACTTATCTGTGGTCATGATTATTCTAAAGCTATGTTTCCTGGTGTTGTGAGAGCGATTGATGAATTTTGTAATCAAGAAAATTATGAAATGAAATATCTTACAAAAGATGGTTGTCCATCATTCTGTTTAACAAAAAAGTAAAAAAATATGAACCTTGAAAAATTCATAAAACTTGTCAGTCCCTACTCAATGACATCTGTTGAAAGAATATCTGAGTTATATAATTCTTTAGAGTACATACGTAAAGAAAGAATAAGTGGTGATATTGTAGAATGTGGTGTTTGGAAAGGAGGTAATATACTAGGTATTATTGAATATCTTAATTTTCACGAAATTTTTGACAAAAAAGTTTGGTTGTACGATACTTTCAGAGGGATGACTGAACCCGAAGAAGTTGACATTGATTTAAACAACCGTAAAGCTTCAGATATTTTACCTCAAGTTTTTTGTTATTCTTCTTTAAGCGAAGTAAAAAATAATTTATCTTCCTCTATGTTTCCTAAAGAGAACATAAAATTTGTAGTAGGAGACGTTTGTGAAACTTTAGATGAGTTGTCAAATACTCCTGAAAATATATGTATTTTAAGATTAGACACAGATTGGTATAAATCAACAAAAAAAGAACTTGATGTTCTATACCCAAAATTAGTTGATCGTGGGATTTTAATTGTAGATGACTATGGACATTGGGCGGGTTCTAAAAAGGCCGTAGATGAATATTTTGAATCTTCGGGAATCAAATATAAAATTGAAAAAATTGACTATACAGGAATTAAAATTTTAAAAAAATATGACTAACAAAATTATAGAAATTTTAGAAAAACATCAAATAAACGGATTTAATCATAGAGGTGGTACCGATAAAGCTTCAGACCATAGTTACGATAACTTTTACGCCGAAAGTTTTGAATCATATCTCAATAAAAAAACAACAATTCTTGAGATAGGGGTACAATACGGTGGGTCATCCTTACTGTGGCATGATTATTTACCCCAATCACAACTGGTTTTAGTTGATATTAAAAATCAAGTAAATGAGTATATATTTTCGTCAATGAATCCTGAAAGATATGTGTTTTACGAAATAGATGCCTTCAAAGACGAAAATCTTAAATTTTTATCTGATACGTACCCTGAAGGGTTTGATATAATTGTAGAAGACGGCCCACATTCTTTAGATTCACAAATATATACACTACAAAATTATTTACCTTTACTCAAAGAAAACGGAATTCTAATAATAGAAGATATTCAAGATGGTAATTATGTTAAAATATTGATGGAAAGTATTAAAAATATAGAACACAAAAGCATAGAATTAGTTGATCTTAGACATATAAAAAGGAGATATGATGATTTACTAATTGTAGTAAAAAAATAATTTAATTTATGACAGAAAGAAAAAAAAGAACAACAGTAAAAAAAGAAGAAACTCAAACTGAGTTTAAACCAAAATTAACTAAAAAAGAACAGATAACTCAAATAATTAAAAAAAAGACAAAGGAAAAATTTTTATCTGAGAGTCAAAAAATATACTATGATATTTTAACTAAAAATCAAATCACTATTTGTTCAGGACCTGCCGGTGTTGGTAAAAGCTATATATCCATGAAAGCGGCTGTTGATCTTTTATCAGACCCAACAACACCCTACGAAAAAATAGTAATTGTAAGACCCGCAGTAGAAGCCGAAGAAAAATTAGGATCACTACCGGGAAATGTGGAAGAAAAATTAGATCCGTATATTTTCCCTTCTTATTATCTTCTTAATAAAATTATAGGTAAAGAGGCTCGCGAAAAACTAAAAGAAATTGATGTTATTGAGGTTTTTGCATTAGCTTACATGAGAGGAATGAACATAGATAATACTATATTAATTTTTGAAGAAGCTCAAAACGCAACTCCCGGACAAATGAAATTACTATTGACAAGGATCGGATTCAATTCTAAATTTTTTATCTCAGGGGATTTGGAGCAGTTTGATAGACACAAAAACAAAACTCAAACAGGATTGTGGGACGCCTTAAGAAAACACAAAAACACTGATGATGTCGGGATCTTTCAATTTAAAGATGAAGATGTTGTAAGAAATCCTTTGATATCCAAATTATTAAAAAATTACGAAAATAATGAGAATAGCGATTGATATAAATGGTGTTTTAAGAGACACTGTTGGAAAAATATCCCAATTATATCAGAAACATTTAGTAGACGAAAGCCAAAATGATTCTGATACTGAAACTTATCAATTAGATTCATCAGGTAATACGGAGTTAGAAATCTTCAAACCGTTCAAATATGAGATCTTAAGTGAAATCACCTCATTGAATTTAAGAGAACATTTTGCATTTCAATCAGATGAAGAACTATACGATTTTATGTATAGAGATTTTCCTATGCAAATATTTGGTCATGCAGGATCTACTGAAATGTCTTCTATGAACGATTTAAATGAGTTTTATTTAGACATTAGAGATAGTCATGACTTACTAATTGTTTCAGATGAAATAGGTAAATCAAAACCCGCAACTCTTTTTTTTCTCTCAAAATTTGGATGTTTATTAGAAAAAATAAAATTTTTTAGTAATTCCACTAAAAAATCTATGTGGGATGAATTAGACATTTTACTTACTGCTAATCCTGACTTATTATTGAATTACCCCAAAAATAAAATTATTATAAAATTTGAAACTTCATACAATAAAGAAATTAAGAATGATCTGACAATTTCATCTATTAAGGAGTTAAAATCTATAATCAAAAATTTAAATTTATGAGTATGTTAGAAATAATGAATGAACATTACTTTATAGATACTGATGAAATTGATAAGTATGTTATGATTGATAATCCAATCAGCGGTTTAACCGGAGAACATCACATCAATATTGTTAGGTATGAATCAATAAAACTTATGCTAGAAGTGTTAATGGACGGAGGTGAAGAAATTGATGAGTCATTAGGTTCAAAAAGTTCAAAACATCTTTCTATACCATTTAGATTGGCATTTAACACCTTATTGAATAAAAGAATAATTAAATCATATTAATCATGGATCAAAAAGTAGAAAAGTTAGAAAAATCAATTGAAAACCTAAAAAATAAAAGTTCTAGAATTTATCTATTTGTTCAGGATACAAAAGGAAATCCTAAAGCCGGAGTTAGATACATTTATCAGTTAGGTTTTGCCTTAAAAAAATCAGGGTTTAACCCAATAATCTTACATGAAAAACCTGATTACACGGGTGTTTCTGAATGGTTAGGTGAAGAGTATATGGAATTACCTCACAAATCAATTGAAGGTCAAAATTTAGAAATATCACCTGAAGATTTAATCATTATTCCTGAAATTTATGGTTTTGTAATGGAACAAATTAAGGATTTACCTTGTGGTAAAGTTGTTTTATGTCAAGCATACGACCATATGTTAGAGACACTTCAACCTGGATATGGTTGGGCTAATTACGGATTCTTAAAATGTATCACAACGTCTGAATTTCAAAAAGAATACATTTCAACAGTTATGAGGAATGTTTCAATTGATGTTTTGACACCTATGATCTCGGAGAGCTTTGAAACAAACAAATATCCACCCAAACCTTTTGTGGCGGTACATTCAAGAGATCCGAGAAAAACGATTAATTTCATTAAAACTTTTTACCTTAAATTTCCACAATATAGATGGGTAACCTTCAGAGATATGAGAGGTTTGAGTGAAAGTGATTTTGCAAATTTCTTGAAAGAATGTTTTTTAAGTGTTTGGATAGATGAAACAAGTGGTTTTGGTACATTTCCTTTGGAATCAATGAAGTGCGGAGTACCGGTTATAGGAAAAGTACCTACATTATATCCGCATTGGTTAAACGCTGAGAATGGTATTTGGATTACTGAAGACAATAAATTACCTGATTTCGTTGCCGATTTCTTACAAAATTGGTTGGAAGATAACATAAGTCCCGATCTCTATGAAGGTATGAAAAAAACGGTGGATTCTTTACCAAATAAAGAAACTTTTGAAAATAATGTGGTCACATTATTTACTGAATATTTAGAAATTAGAGAAAAATCTTTCACAGAACAATTAAACAAATTAAAAACTGAAGAAAATGGATAATAAAATTGACGTATCAATAATTTTACCAATAAAGACAGCCACGGCTAGAGATTTTGACGACTATTTGAAAAAAGCAATTGATTCTATCATCAATCAAAAAGTTTCTGTAAATGAACTTGTTATAGTTCATACAGATGAAGAACTTTTAGAAACCAAATTGAACAATTATGATTTCGGTAGTTTAAATGTAAAAAAAGTCAAATGGATTGATGAACCAAATTTTGCAAAACAAATGAATGCCGGAATTGAATCCGCATCTTCAGAATGGGTTTCATTTTTAGAATTTGATGATGAATACTCCGGTATTTGGTTTGATAATGTAAAAAAATACATAGATCTTTACAAAGATGTAAAAGCTTTTTTACCTATTGTTATTGATGTTGATGAAAAGGGTTTGTTTGCTGGATTTACAAATGAAGCGACTTTCGCATCTAATTTCAGTCAAGAGGTAGGTTTTTTAACAAATGAAACTTTACATAATTTTCAAAACTTTCAAACTGCGGGTATGGTAGTCAAAAAAGATATCATCAAAGAATATGGAGGCTTCAAAGGAAATTTTAAACTAACCTTCGTATATGAATTCTTATTAAGATTAACTTTTAATTCTGTCAAAATAATGACCATCCCCAAATTGGGATATAAACACGTCAATCTCAGAGAAGGATCTATTTTTTGGAACTACAAGAATGGTGATAACATCTTGACTGAACAAGAAGTTAAATTTTGGATAGAATCCGCGAAAAAAGAATATTTCTTCAAAGACGAAAGACAATTGAAATTTACGCCTCAATTTTAATGGAATCTTATGAACTGACCGGAATTTCTATAAGTAATGAAACAAAAAAAAGAGGTAGAAGATCAAAACAAGAGAATTATTTTGATGTAAAAGAAGAAATGGCCGTTAGAATGTTTTTACAAGAAGAAACATTTGAAGGTAGAAACAAAATTTATAATCAATACTTAAGGGATCCCTTAGACAAAATGATATCTTCAATTATTAGAAGGTATAAGTTGTATAGAAAGGATATGAATTTTGAAGAAATTCATGCGGATACTCATTCCTTCTTGATGACGAAAATTGATAAATTCAAACCATCAAAGGAAAAAAAGGCGTATTCTTATTTCGGTACTATTTGTAAAAATTATCTGATGGGTCAGATAATTAAAGACCAAAAAGAAATGAATAGAAAAATATCTTATGAAGATATTTCATCCTCTATTGAAGAAAACGTTAAATATTCATATACAATAGAAGAAAATGATTTCAGTTCTGAAAATATAATCATTCAGTTTAAAATAGACTTGAAAAATTATATCAATAAGCAACAACTAAACGAGAATGAAAAGAAACTTGGAATTGCTCTTTTAGATATTTTTGATAACTATGAAAGTTTAATATCAAATACAGATAACAACAAATTCAATAAAAACATCGTTTTACTCTCCTTAAGAGAAATGACAAATTTGACCACTAAAGAAATAAGAAATTCAATGAAAAAATACAAAAAGTTATACGTGGGTCTTTTAAGTAACATTTTAAAAAACTAAGTCAGAATATTTATAGATTATGAGTAGACCAAAGAAAAAAGAAATAAAGTTCACTAAGGATTCAATTTTATCCATAATGCAAGAAATTTATAATGAAATTGTGGAACAAAGGAATACTGCAATACGAATACAAAATAAAATGTTGTCTTTAATGAAAGATTCTGAAGACATGCAAACCATCGGTCCAGTCATAAAAGAACAACAAAAAATCATAAATGACTGTGTAGAAAAAAAACTGACATTATCAAAACTACAATCAACAATTTGGGAGAAGAATAGTAAAGAACAAGAAGATTTTACTTTGGAAGATTTGGATGAAGATTTAGTTCAATCTATAATCCAAAAAGACGTTGATAGAGATAATCAAATTTATAAATTGAATAAGTGATGTCTGTAGATTTACAAAATTCATATGGTAACGTAGAGAGTAAGATAAAGGCTGCAAATACTTTTTTAGAGGTATCAAAAGACAGAAAAAAAATACTCAATGATCAGCTTAATAATTTGACTAAAAAAAATGATCAAATATCAAGCTCAATTGATCAATTAAAAGAACAAAAAAAAAGGTTTCAGAGAGAGGTTAAATCTCAGTTGAGTCAGTTACTAGATATTTCACAATTCAATCTTGGTAACGGATCCTCAACTATGAGGTATATTAAATCAAAATTTGTACAAGCTGCTCTGAATATAGAACCAAAAGTTGCAAAAATACTTCTGAATGAAACAGTGAAAACTTTAGGATGTTCACAACAACAAACTTTTCCGGATGGATTAGGGTTTTACATTAAAGTAAGTAGTGTTGATATACAAAATCTACTGAAAAGGGACCCGAACGATGAAGTCGCAGCTCTCGCTTATGAAAAAAATCCACCATCTAATAATCAAAGACCCTATAGTATGAATAGGGCCTTGTGGGAATGCACTCAAAACGTAAACGTACCGATAGATATTTTTGGAGTTTCAGGTAATAAACTTTTTGAAATTTCATACGTAACAGTTGCTCAACCCGGAAACATTAGTGGTGATTTTTTTAGAGTTGTTCTCGCCGGTGGATCAATAAACAACCTGAATAAAGTTGTGGATTTTTTAGTTGATTATTATAGATCCATTAAAGTTGTTGATCTTTCAAACATTTTTTTTCAACTGATTGATTTAATATCCGGGGCATTTTCTTTTTCTCTAAGTATCGGAGTGGGGGAACTAGAAATAAAAAGTAAATTTTCTATAATTTTACAAAGAATTTTAGGATTATGTTTTGACTCAAAAAAAGAAATTGATGTGACCGGAAACTCAAAGGTTTCAGAATTAGATGGAATAGACCAAAGTTTTTTTGAATTCAATAGTATTGATTTGAGAAATATAGAGTCACAAATTTCAAATATAAGAAATGGAGTAATGGAATTTGAAGATTGCGAAAACGTATTTTTACCTGTTGACTCACAAAGTTTAATAGACGCAATTTTAAGTTTCAACAGAGCAGACAATATTAACGACCAACAAGAAATTGCCGAGTCTTTAACTTCTTCAATAACAGATAACCCTAAGTGGAAACTTTTGTTCCCAAATAGTTTTGATTTAGATCTAAAGATTGATTTGAGTTTTTTGGAAACATTACCTAAAGCGATTATGTTTGCATTATTAACACCGAAAGTTATACTCCCATTAGTGATAATGTCAAAAGCTTTGGGGCAACTTATTTCAGATGAAATAGAAGATTTCATGACTTTTGTTAAAAGTTTCTTCAAATTTAGTCTTAATGTAATGTCTAAAATTGCCGCCTTATTTGTTGAAGAACTTTTTTATATTATTGAAAAAGACATAAAAGTAATTGCTAGACAAATTGTAAGTGAAATCGCAAGGGAAACTGCCAGTAAAAAATTAGCAATAATCCTAAAACTCGTTGAATTATTATTAATAGTGGCTAAGTTTGTTGATGATTGGAGAAAATGTAAAAGTGTTGTTGATGAAATTTTAGCTTTGTTGGCTTTTATCGGAAACCCTTTAAAATTACCCGGTCCTTTACTTGCAGCCTCAAGTTTACTTCCAGGATTTTCTTCTGCGAGAGCTAATATCAATATGATTGAAGAATTCCAAAAATTAGGATTACCGACAGGGGCCATGCCGGATGGTAGTCCAAATTTAATGTTGACAAGTCTTTTTGGTTCAATGAGCGCAATGCAAAAAGAGGAAAATGAAAATGGTAAAGTACAAGTTTTCACTCCACCATTGACTATGACTCCGGGTGGATTAACCATAGGTAATGGTAATAGTTTTGGTAAAAAAATGTAAAGATGGAAGAACGAGATAAAGTAAATGAAATACTTAAAAATATCACTGACAGTACAAACAAAGAACTAATATTTTGCTTGGAGTTTTTCAATAACGATTTTGAACAAACAAAACAAAGTATTATTAAACTCACAAGTCATTTGGACAAAACTGAACTACTATACAACAAGGTCCTGAAGGAATATGAAAAAAGAACAAAATAATTTTCTTAATGGATAAAAAATTTATATATACAGGAAAAGTGAAAAGTGTTAATGACCCTCTAATGATGAACAGAGTGAGAGTCAGTTTTGACACAATAATTGACAATGCAAATGACCAATCAATATTAGATGGTGTTCCTGACACTTATGATGGTAAAGAAACAAAAGATTCGGGTGACTTGAAACCTGAATTTCAGTGGACAAAACTTGATCCATTTTGTTGTTTACCTTTGATTCCTGTCCTTCTAAAAACAACACCAAAAGTAGGTGAATCAGTTAATATAATGTGGCCAAATCCTGAATATAAATTTGGAGAACAATATTATATTCAGGGTGTTTTTTCTTCAATTCTAACTTCTTATAGGGAAGATGCTGCATCATCAAGATTATTCGCATCAAGAGATAGATTACAGGGCTCGGTATATTTGAAAAATCCCGAAAATGGAGAATATTATTTAGAAACTCAGAAGGGAATCTTTGCGGAACCGGACGATGTTGCCTTACAAGGAAGAGGAACTTGTGATTTGATTCTCAAAGATGATGATGTCATTTTAAGGGCGGGTAAAAGTAAGTCCTATCCATTAAATAGGAACACTCCTATTGAATTTAAAAAAACTAGAAGTTTCCTGCAGCTATCAAATTTTTCAGATAGAATAAACTTCAATGGTAACATCCCACAATTAAGGTTAGAACCTAATGTTCAGTTTGTAAAAACTTTAATTGAATGGAACATAGGTCGTCCCGAAAATTTACAAGACAACTTTGATTTAGAGGTTTATATTTATGGGTTACCAGAAAATTCCGCTTACACTACGAATCAAATTACTATTTCTTCGGAGATAAATGATATGGACAAAGCATTAATTTTGAAATTAACGTACAATAATCTCACTTCACAACAAATTATTGACAAAATAAATAAAGTATTGAAACAATCTGATAATGCCAAAATAAATTTAGACCCCTATCCAATAACAAGAATACGAAAACCTCATCCTATAGTTTTCAGACCAAACAAAATGACCTACAAGTGGATATCAGATGCCAATAACTCAACCTTACCTGAATACAAAAATGTAATAAAAATCGCAGAAAAAATTAAATTCAAAAAAGAAGGAAAAGAAGGTTACGGATTATTATTTTCACCTTTTTTAGTCGGACAACAGACCACACCAAGAATTGATTATACGAAAGATATAAGTAGACAAAATGTTTCAACAACATATGGTGTAATGGGTGCCGATAAATTAGTTTTTTTATCCCATGAATCAGAAATTAATGGTAAAAAAATTATTTTGGACGAATCAACAGCGGTTAAGTTGGAACAAGGATTTTTAGCTGAAAGTGTTTTACCATATACTAATTCACTTGTGAGAGGTGAGGAACTGATCAAATTTATGAATTTAATTGTAAAATTTTTGATCAGTCATGTCCACGCATTTCCTGGTTTACCACCAGTTCCTGTTGCAACTGACGGGACTTCAAGTGCCAAAATACTAACAGAACTACAAAACGCAAATAAAAAGATCCTCAATCAAAACATTAGGATTAATTAATTGTTTTATTGATATTTATTGTTAAAAGATTATGTCCATACATAGGTCATATTTTAACAAAAATAATACGATATTATTTGAAAGTACTTTAAATACCGGTAGAAATCCTGTAACGGATATCTATTACGGATCTAATAGAGAAAGTATTTCACCTCAAGGGTTCAGTAGATTTATATTCAATATAGATTTTACAACATTATTTCAAAAGATTTTAGATGGTACTATAAGCACAAGTTGTGTTGATAATTTGACACATACATTGACGATGACCAACACAATCAAATTCAATGAGGAACTTTTGAATTCATTTAATTCAGACGAAAGAAAAAGAGCCAGTTCTTTTGATTTGATATTATTCAGAATACCAAAAACATTAGGTGTAAACGGAAACCCACAAAATTGGGATGAAGGAGTTGGTTACGATTTCAATGATACTAGTAGAGCTCTTAACAACTTTGTTGGTGTACAATTGGTCACAGAACCATTAGTTGACAATCCTGTTTCTGATAGGCCTTCAAATTGGTACCAAAATACAAACTTGGATTTTTGGTCTGAGGAAGGAATGTATAGTAATAAAAATACTTCATCATTTGTCAATTATGATGACTTAGTAATTGTAGATATTCAACATTTTGATAAAGGAAATGAGGATATCAATTTTGATATGACCAATGAAATAAATGGAATTATCAACGGATCTATAACCGACGTAACCGGATGGGGTATAGCTTTCAGACCTGAGTTTGAAAACATTACCGGACTTACATCTAACTATAGTGTTTCATTTTTTACAAGACACACACAAACTTTTTACGAACCATACCTGTTGACAACATATAATGATTTAATAGAAGATGATAGAAATTTATTTGTTGAAAATACCCCTAACAAACTTTATTTGTTCGCATATATCAATGGAGATTATGTGAACTTAGATGAGAATCCTTCAGTAACTATTTTAGACCCCAATGGAGACCCTATTCCAACATTAATAGGTCTACCTACATGTAGAAAGACAAAAGGGGTTTATGAGGTTCAAATTCCTCCTATAAATGGATTTAAAACCCCTTGTCAATTTTCTGATGTTTGGTCTAATGTAAAGTTGAATGGTGAATTATTACCTAACATAGAAAATGAATTTACATTATTACCTTATAAAAACAAAATAATGTTGGGTGTTCAATCTAAAGAACCTGAAATTTATGGGTTTGATTTTTACGGAATAAAACAAGATGAAAAAATATTGAACACTGATATCAGAAAAGTGGGGGTAGTAATCAAAAAAGCTTACACAACCAAACATCTACTTCAAAATGTGGATGGATTTTATAGAATATACGTTAGAGAAGGAAACACAGAAGTTCAAGTTCAGGATTGGACCAAACTTAATAGGACCACTAACGAATACTACTTTATATTTGACACAAGAGATAAAATACCAAACGAGTATTTTGTAGATATTAAAGTAAACACAAGTGGGATTGTAGATACTTATAAAAGAACAATAAAATTTCAAATTGTAAATAAAAAGTAACATGAAGAAAAAACCTATAAATCCATACGATTTCAAGTATAAAAAAAATGATGAAGATTTATCATCGGAAGATCCTTTAATTTATTCTATTGACACATCTGATACAATAGACGATGAAGAAACTTATGACACTGAATTTGAAAATGATTCCAATGACTATGATACACCGGAAGGTTATGAAGCATTTGACGATTACGATGAAGAATTCCAAGACAAAATGAGATCTAAAGGACGTAATTACAAACAAGCCATCGGAGGTAGAAGTGAAAAATGGAAAGAACAAAAACCTTACTCTCCAATAAAATCTGATGACCTACCTTTAGACAAATATTTAAAAATGAAAGGAGAAAAACATGTTGAAGAAAGTTATCTTCAAAAAGTTATCAAAAAGGTTTTGAAGGAACAAAGAAACGATAGATACATGTTTTTCCAAAATTTAGAACAAATCAAAAGACAATGTGATTTGTTATTAGATATGGATGAAAATATGATTTCACAAGTTTTAGAAAATGGTCATGATTGGGCTCAAGATCATGTTGCAACTGCCAAAGAGTCAATAGACCAAGTATTTGATTTTCTGACAAACGAAGCCGACACGGATTTTGATGTGATATCTGATGACTCTGATATGGTTTCAGAAGGAAGAAAAAAAACAGGAACCAAATTATGTGCTAGAGGTAAGTCAGCAGCAAAGGCTAAATTTAAAGTTTACCCCTCAGCATATGCAAACGGATACGCTGTACAAGTTTGCAAAGGAAAAATGCCAGGAACTGATGGTAAAAAAAGATGTTCCCCACCTTATTGTTAAATTAAAAAACCCCTCTTAAACGAGGGGTTAATTTTTTATTCAATTCCCATTAGTTCAAGATCAAAAATCAAAGTTTTTCCGGCTAATGGATGATTACCATCCAAAATTACCGACTCTTCTTTAATCTCTTTAACTAAGACATTTACAGGTCCTTGTGGTGTTTGAGCTTGTAAAGTATGACCAACCTCAACATTTTCAGGAACCTTGTTTTTAGGTACTTCAATTACCATCTGTTCATTTAATTCACCATAAGCATTTGATGGTTCAATTGTAATTGTTTTTTTAGAACCAACTTCCATATCAATTAAACCACTCTCAAACCCTTTAATCAATTGATTTTGACCTAAAGTCGCTTTCAATGGTTGTCTGTTATTCAATAAAGAAGAATCAAAGACAGTACCGTCTTCTAATTTACCTGTGTAGTGGACACTAATTGTGTCTCCGTTTTTTACTTTTGACATATGTTTTTTTTTTAAGAATAACAAAAAAAAATTAGAAAAAGAAATTATTTTTAATTATTTTTTTTTAACTTTGATATATGGACAACAAAGAAATTGTAGGTTACATCCCAAGATTATTATACAAAGTTTATTTATTTTTAAAAAATAAATTTGATCATCCAAAACCCATTTCAGAAGAACAAATAATTTGTTTTGAAATCTGTAAAAAATTAATCCCTTTAAAAGACACAAAAATTACAAGCGCACCATTGTCAAATAAAAGATATTTGAAAAATGATTCTCTGAAAATGTTTGTTGTGATTGAAAACAGAATGGCGTCAATTATCAACGATAGTTATAGATACGATGTATATTTTGAGGAGGATAAATATTATTTTGAAATAATACAACTCATAGATAAAGAACAAGAAAGAAAAAGAATTGAATTGGAAGAGGAAATAAAATCAAACATTGAATATTCATTAAAAAATATTCTGAGTAATTTAGATAAACATACGTCTCAAAATATTTTTGATTAAATTTTCTAAAACTATATCCTCTGAAGTTTTTTTCTTTGGTTTGTAGGAAACCATGGTAGGTTTATTTCCTTTACCGATTTTGGGGTCTGATTTTTCGGCCCTTCTTTTTTGCTGACATGCAGATCTTTTTTGTGCATCAGTCATTTTAGCCGCAACACCCGCCGCTCTACATTTAGGATATGATCCCGGTTCTGCTTCAGGTCTACCACAAGGGGGATGTCCTCCACCTTCCTTTTTTCTACAAATATTAACCCATGGACCTTTAGGTTGACTACTTCCTTTTGGTTTTTTTTTCGTTCCGAACCAAACCGCAAGATCCTCATTCAAAGGTTTAGTTTTTTGTTTAGGACCATTTCCACCATTGATATTATCACCATCTGTGTCATTAAGAGTTGGGTGTTTTTTTAAATAGTTAGCAATTTTTTTTGATAATTTTTCCATTTGTGCGGCTTTCTTTTTTGAAACATTCAATTTTCCATCATAACTATCATGTGCGAGTTGAGGGTTGTCGTATTTGGAAACTTTTTTATTGTAGGGTTCTAATGTTTTTTTACCCCATAATTTCAGACCCATGACTAATGGGTTTCTATATCCACCAGCATTTCCGGCGGAAGTTGCTTCATTTATTTTCTTGAAATTATTAGACATTATTAAAAAAAATAGTTATATTATAAATATCTAATAAGTAATGTTTATGGATCACAAAGAGGAAAATATCCCAAATTATGATATCCCGATGGGTATACTATTTGATAATATCAATTTTTACAAAAATGAAGACATTGAAAAGTTTATAAATAATTTAACTTATGAACAAGCTTTATATTGTTTAATTCAGGCTGCCCAATCGGCCTATAAGAGAAATGCGTACTCATTATTAGAATCAGAATTATTATCTAAAGCTTTAAGAAAAATTTCTACACCAGATATTCAGGAAAATTAGTTATCTTTACATTCTAAATTTAAAAAAGATGAAAAAACAACTGATCACACTAGTATTCCTTGGATTCTCCTTCGTTAGTTTTTCTCAAGTCAGAAAACCAACAACTAATGATAATATCTACAATTATCTTTCCGAAATTTTAAATGTTAAAGTAAGTTTCTACTTATTGAATGGGTATAAAACAGAAATAAAAGATTCGTTGAGGTATGAACTTTCAATGATAGGAGTTTTGGATACTTTAAGTAACAAATATTCTTATTATTGCAATGAATCTCTTGATTCATTATTTAAAAAAAATAATTTAACATTTCCATTAACGATACCATTAAAAAATGTTGCAACTCAAGAAACTAATTTAGTTGTACTATCTGTTAGAACCCACTCAAGAAGAAACTGTTCAATTGATTAATTTATTTACAAATTATTTGAAACTCCCAGTTAGTATTACCATTTGGAGCAAAGTTGATTACTGTTAGTTTTTGTGGTTTTCCCGGTGTATCCACTTTGATTGGTCCGACACTGAATCGTGGGCTAAGAATATCACCATTCAGATAACCCCATGGAAATTCATCACCTAACTCTTTCAATAATAAGTTTAAATCATTATTTTTTCTTTTTGAATTATGGTAGTTTGACATTGATGTCCACCAACTATCATTTTTATATGGTGAATTTAAAAACAAATTATGAAAAGAAGTAATATTCCAACTGTTGAACGCCGAAATTAAGTTTCGTCTTAAAAATGTTATGTCAGGTATAGTTATTGAATACCCTTGTGAAGATAAGGTTTCTGGTAGATTTGTACCATATTTTGTTCTTAATGCAGTTCCTAAAAATATTCTAGTCCATGGAGCGTCAACACCTCTGAACTTTCCAGAATTATTTTTGAAGTTAGTATTTCCATCCAAACTAAAATATAATATATCTGGCATGTCGTATGTATAGCCATCTATTGTGAACTCACCTTTTTCAATGGTTAATTCAGTATCTATTGATACTGTAAAATCCTTTGTCACATCTCCAAAACCTTGTAATCCGGAGGATGTTAATGATTCTTGACAACTTAAAGTATTACCGGTAGTTCCTGTTAGTGGAATTGATGTTTTTTCTCCGATACCTTTAATTTGAAATCTAACAAATTGTTCTTTTTCATATAGAGGTATTTTAGCTTTATCTGTATGATCCCCACTACCGGGTCCTCCATATGGTGTTGTACCAATTTCGATTTGATTTACATCAGTTGGAGCATTAATTACTAAAACCCCGTTTTTTATTTGTTCGGGAAAAATTTCTTCAAAATACTTTTTAACACTATTTGCTCTTGCCAATGCTAAACTTCCTTGTTGTTTAAATTTTTCTGGGTTTGTAACTCTAGATTCTCCACCTTCAATTTTCACTTCAAATTTAGAATAAGATGTGTTTTCCGAAATAAATTTTTCAATTTGAGGTTTTAATTTTTGTATGTCTGCTTTAACGGCTTCCGATTCATAATCGGCATATCCGAAATGTTGACCCAAATTCACAGGTCCAAATTCCGAAGGATCTGGGTTTTCAGTTTGTTCAAATATTAAATATTGTTTTTTTGTTGCCGTTTCATGCAATCTCAAAATTCTATTTTTTTCTTCTTGAGATACCTCAAATAAGTTTTTTATCATAACAATTATTTTTTAATAAATACTTTATTATTTAAAAATAACTATATTATATTTATAATAAAACCTTAGTTATGGAAAATTTATTATCTTTAACTTGGTACATTGATTCTCCATTAGATTCAGAATATAAAGAATATTTACTTTTTTCATATCTACAAAAAGTGGATTATGATTTCCATAATAAAGTTTTATCACCTCATCTACTTCATTTAGAGAGAATTATTGATGAACTAATTGGATTTGAATCCTCCTTTTCTAAAATAAAAATCACATTTGATAAAAACAGATATGTTTTTTTTGAAAACATAAAATTGGAAGGTGAGAACAACGAAATTTTATATGAGATAAAAGATCTGATTTCCTTTTCTATACCACAAATAGAACCTAGAATAAATTTAGGTTATAAAATACTTAAGAAATATAATCAAGTTTTATATTGAAAACTATAAAATTTTGGTTTCAGGTATCAATACAATGAATTTACCTTCATACCCATCATATCTCAAAAGTTTTATAATATAATCTAAAAAATTATGAGCTAAAATTAAAATATAGTCAACTTGAGAGCGTTTCAATTCTTCTCTTGAAACTATTTCAATACCAGTACCCGGGATAAATTTATTTTGTTTTATATAAGTATCATCAATTACATAATCTATGATTTGATAATCAATTTGAGCGGCATTGAGAAATACACAACCTTTAGCCGCCGCTCCGAAACCGGCTATTTTATAACCTTGATTTTTCAATGAAACTAAAAAATCTTTAGTCTTTTCAAATTTATTTTTTATTTTATCCCCCCATTTAACATAATCCTCTAAAGTAAACTTTTCATTTTCTAATATAGGAGGAATACTATAATCACAAGGTTGGAAAGCTTCGCCTAGCTCTCCTTTATGGGATATTAATAATCTCATTGTTCCTCCGTGAATAGGATATTGTACTGCTTTTATAATCCTTAAATTATATTTATCAAATAATTTAGTTAATGGTTCTACTAAATAATAATAGATGTGTTCATGATATATTTGATCAAATTGATCTGTTTCCATACTTTTTTTCCAATATGGGAATTCTAAACACCAAATCCCGAATTTATCTAAGCTCAAAGAAATTCCTTGAACGAAACTTTCTATAGGTTTAGTATGTTGGAAACAGTTAGTTGTTGTTATCAATTTGAATTTACGATCAATTGATTGAGCTAAATTTGAATTCCAAAATTGATTCAGTGATGGTATACCATTTTTTTCGGATTCTATAGTAAGGTTTTTTGATGCATCAATATTTAAAACATTTAAATCAGGTTTAAAACTTAGAAAAGTTTTTAATAAAGTTCCATCATTTCCACCAATATCTAAAATATTGTCACCTCCTTTCAATTGTAAATACGTATTCAGAAACCAAAACATTTCTTTACAATGTTCAATATATGGTTGAGAAACACTTGATTTATATAAATAATGATTATACAAAATTGTGGGATCCACTTCAATAGTCAATGTAGATAATTGACTCTTCATGAAAACTTGAACCGCCAATGGAAATTTATCACAATTTAGGGAATCCTCTCTTGTATTATTTAAATTATTTACCAAAGGCATTAAACCTAAGTCCAAATAAACGATTTTTTTATCGTCACCGGTTATTGGGCACTTATCTATTTCACAATAATTTATCATTTTTTAATAGAAAAATACTAACAATATAATAAATGTCAAATAAAAAAAAAGGGACAATTTCTTGTCCCTTTTGTTATTTGATTAGAGAATATTATCTCAACTCTTGTAAATCAAACGTTCTAACACCATCAACTTGAATACGTCCGTAGAAACGGTTGTTAACCATTTTCTTAGCGTATCTCGTCATAATACCCTTGATAGGAGTAAAGTTGAACGGATTGTACATTGTAGGTGTTAATTGAAGAGGTACATAAGGAGCGTAGATGTAACCTGTATCAAGAAGTGATGTACCTTTGTGACCCATCAATACTGTGTTTGGTGGGAAGTAAGGATCACGATATACTTGGTATCTACCTGCAAGAGTACCTACTCTTTCAATACCCATGTTGTACTGATCTTGCTCCGGAGAAGCGTTTGAAACGTGGAAATACTCTAAATCATCAAATATTGCACTGATTTCAGAAGAAACCACGATCCAGTTAGCACCACCTCTAAGAGTTGATTTGTGGATCTGTGCAGATACTTGGTTGATTGCTGTGATAAGAGTTTGGTTCCAATCTTTCTGAGTGTAAGATGTAGTAACACCGAGTCTTTTCCAACCGTTGTAATCCCATCTTAAAGTCCAAGCCGCGCCTTTTCTAAGATCTCTTAAGATTTCTCTATCAATCTCAGCAGCAACTTGCTCAGAAAGTAATGCTGTAAGTTCAGCTTCAGCGTCAATGTTGTGGAAAGCCGCAACGTCTTGAGCCAATTCAGGAGACCACTGAGCTCTTAACTTTCTTTCAGTTACAGAAACTGTTACTGATTCAAGATCAAAAGAAACCTCACCGATCTTATCTTCAAACTCAAGTTCTTCATATCTTCTGAAAACAGCTACGAAAGATGTTGCAGAAGCTGCAGATGTTACTGTAACTCCACTGTATCCATCAGGAGTACTTTGACCACAGTTAACACATACAGGACATTGAAGATCAACTTCAAGAATGATACATCCGTCAACACTACAAACATCGTCATATTTACCACCACTTGTATTAGGCCAAGCAGTTGTTCTTGTTTCGTAGTTAGGATTAACGATACCTTTACCATATTTCTGAGTTACAACTCTGAAAGGAAGAGCACTTGCAGTTGTATCAACACAACCTGCAACAACATCCAATCCGGTACCTGCAACAACATGAAGATCTGACAAGAAGCTTTCTGTATCCATTTCAGAACCATCAGGTCCGATTAATTTACCATAACCAGTGTCGTTGAAACCGCACATTTTGATTAGGATTTTTCTGTGTTCACCTGTAAGAGAATCAGTTGGAACTAAGTCACCATTTGACCATTCAACAACTGTAGTAGTAGCCGTGATAGCTGTCCACTGACCTTTAGAATAATCAAAAAGACCACCAGGATTTAATGTTGGTTCAGAACCTTCATAAAATAGATCATAAAGATTTTTCTTATAAGCTGAAGCACCTTCGTAACCTGCGTTAGCATCACCAGGATAGTTACCTGGAGATCCGATTGGAGCTCTGTGTTCACCACTTCTGTTAGCGGTTCCTCCACTGTATCCCTGAATTTTAGGAACAAAGTAGAATAATTTACCGATAGGTAAGTTCATTGCTTGTACAGACACGATGTCGTTAGCTAAAAGTTTAGAGAATACTCTTCTTACGATAGGAAATACAACTGTTTCAAAAGAACCAGAAGAATCTGTCGCAGAAGCTTCGTTGATTAAGAATGATGCTTGGTTTTCATATAACTGAGCAACGTTCTCTTTAAGGTGACCTCTAAGACCCTCTAAGAATCCTAATTTGTCCCATTTGCTAATTGTGTCTTCTTTGATAACTTTAAGGTGTTTTAATCCAATATTACCAACGAGACCACTTTCTAATAATGCACCCATTTTGTTTTTATTTAATTTTTAGTTTATTAGTTTTTGATGTTCATTTTGACCATCAAGTCTTTCATTCTCATAAATTGAGGATTTTCATAAGTTTTTGACTCAATTAAGTTAGTCGCAGAACCTGACGCCGGAGTTCTTTCAATCTGTTCTTGGATTGCCTCTTTTGTAGGTTTGTTACTAGTTTGAGATGAAAGTTCATCTTTTATTGTTTTGTAAAGAGATTTTGACTCTTTTAAAGTTTCAACTGAATCAAATCTTCTTAAGATATTGATTTTTTCTTGTTTAGTTGTTGAATGCTCGGTAAACAATCTTGTTGCGTAAGCCAAATTAGAATTAAAAACTGCAACTTCATTTAATTTGCCTCTGAATAAATTAAGAGCTTTTCTGTACTCTTCATTCTTCTCTCTTAACAAATTTAATTCAACTTCGTTAGATTCAACTCTAAGATGTCTTGGAGCCGCTTTAGGTTTTGGTAATCCTTTTTTTCCAAAATATCTACCAGCACCTAAAGTTCTTGAAGCTTCTTTTGTTTCAGACTTTTTAACTATTTTATTCTTACCCAATTTACTACCGGCGTTCTCACCATCGGAATACTTAAACTTTTTAGCACTACCCGTACCAACGGATTTTGGACCTTCTTTCATGTGTTCATCAAAACCACCTGATTGAGTTTTGTACTTAAAAGTTGGTTTTCCTTTTTTGCGTTTGAAACCTTCTTCTACTTTTCCATAATCATCTTCGTTTTCGTCTTCGTCTACTTCAATTTCGTAAACAATTTCTTCTTCATCTTCTTCAGATTCTTCAAGGTCATATTCCCCATCTTCTTCAGATTCTTCAAGGTCATATTCCCCATCTTCTTCAGATTCTTCAAGGTCATATTCCCCATCTTCTTCAGATTCTTCAAGGTCATATTCCCCATCTTCTTCAGATTCTTCCAAATCATTTGTATCACCCATTTCAATTTCGTAGACGATGTCTTCTTTTGCAATCATCGGAGAATATTCATCATCCTCATCATCAAAGAACGTTTCTTCAGAATCCATTTTCATTTTACCCATAGGTTTAAATTTATGATCATCGTCATTATTTCCCATGAGATCAATTTCATAATCATCATCTTCATCATCATGAAATTCAGAGAAATCAAAATTTTCTTCTTCTGATTCGCCCATTTGAATTTTATACTCAACATCTTCATCGGTATCTTCAAGATCTATAATATTACCATCTTTTTTGATAATAATACCATCATCTTCACCCATACCTTTGAATACTTTGAGTATTTCTTCATCTGAAGCCTGAGTTAAGTCAATTGGTTGATCAACATCGGTATCCGTAGGTACTTCAAATTCATCTGAATCTTCATCACCCGGCATTTCCAAATTGTCTTCAACATCAACTTCAACATCTTCTTCATCTTTGAAACCAACTGATGGTTCTTCATCTTGTTCCATCAATGATTCTTTTACTAATTCTCCGATTTCTTCTTTCATTGTAGATTGAAGTATTCCTTTTGCGTTTTCAGAAATAACATTTTCCAAATCTTTCATTTGGATTAATGTTTCTTCTACTAAAGATTTTTTTTCTGCCATTTAATTTTATTATTTTCAATAAATATTACAACTTATCAAAAAGTACAATCTTTTTATTTTTTTGTACTTAAGAGAAGTTATATCCGGTTTATTTATCATATAAATATTTCCAATAATAAAAAAAGGAGAGTTAACACTCTCCTTTGTAAAAAAAATTAATTTTATTAGTTAATCACTTCATCAATTTTACTTTCCGCAACTGATGTGATTCTCCATTCTTGACTAAAACTTTCATAAGCTTTAGTAACTTTAGCTTCAACATCTGTTACAGAATAACCTCTTACTAATTTTTCTTCTCTGATTTTTTTAATTTTACCAGTTGCTTCATCCGGTAAATCATACTGAATTTTTGCTACAAAATACTTTTCTTCCATAATTTATTTTTCAAGAAATGTAGACAATTTTTTCATTAAATCAAGCGACTTATCGGTCTGTGAACTATCAAGAGGAGATATTCTACTTTGTTTCATCTTGTTTTCTTCCTCCAAATTTTCTTCATATTTATTTCTATCTTCCGCGTTCAAAAACAAATAAGCACCTGGTGTAGATGGAGAAGACACAAGGTCAAAACATATAAGTTCAAAATCATCCTGTACTTCATTTTGATCTCCTTTCTTAGCCAGTGATCCAACACCTCTTGATGAAATTCCTAATGTAACCCCTTGTCTAAGATAGTTTGCTGCGATATCCCCTTTACAAGAAATTATACCTCTCTCATGAAAACCCGGAGATGTTAATAATTTCAACTTTCCCATCAAAATATTACCTTCCCACCAAACGTCACTAATCATATGTGAAACTCTATCAAGATCAATTAATGAAGATTCAGGGTGATTTAATTCTGAAAGAGCGGTTCCTTTCTGAATAATTTTTTTATAGTTATCAGCTTCCCTTTTCAGAATCTTTTCAGGATAAATTCTTCCGTTTCTATTTGGTGTATTATACTTTTGAAGAACAGCATAAAACTCAAAAGGTTTGGAATAATCTAAAAAATTTTTAGATTCCTTAATTATTTCAATGTTGTATTTATCTGTTGGGGAAATATAACCCGCGTCATACTCAACTAATATTCCTTTACCTATTTCATTTGGGCCTAGTATTCTCATTTTGTTTTTTAATATAAATATATTAAAAGTTTATTAATTCAATTTTCTCTTAATGCTTTGTCCTTTTTAGTTAAAGAAAATGTATAAGTTTCAGATGTGATGAAATTTTTTTTGATGATGTAATCACAAACTTTTTTTATTTCATTTTTCAATCTGTATGATTTAAAATCTTCTTCTTCTTTCAAGTAAAAAAAACATTCTAAATTAAGGAATGATTTTTTTCCCATTTGTATACCACTTGATCTTAGATCTAAATCAACTATAAATTTTTCGTTGAATAGGTTTTTATCAAGTATGTCCAATATTGAATGTTTGATTTGTCTTGATAGAAAATTTACGGATCTTGTTGGAGAATTTATTTCTTTTTTAGGTTCAGCCCATGTTTGAATTGTGAGATAAACAGATTTTAAATTTTTTGAATCTACGGTGCCATAATTTATTTTGAATGATTTATGTCCGGTCAATTTAGAGTTTTTTCCTTTTTTCATTAATTTTCATATTCATAAAGTTTATTTTAAAAAAAATATGAAAATAAAACATCCATGTCAAAAAACTTCAGTATATTTATATATAAAAGTTATTTAATGTTTATAATAAATTTAGATAAAAACTTAACATTAGAAAAAGCCTTGAAAGTTCTGAAACAGAAGGTCATTAAATCTAAACAAAACGAATTGTTAAGAGATAAAAAAGAATTCACGAAAAAATCTGTAGTATTAAGAACTGAAAAAAAGAAGGCGATTTACAGACAAAAATTAAAATCAAAAAGTTTATAAAGTTTCGTTCAAACTAATTAACTTAACTAAATTTAGCGGATTAATATCTTGACTTTTGATTTTATTTATAGTCTCATTAATTTTACCTTTTATTTCTTCATTTGAGTTTTTCTGAATTTGATCTAATTTTTCTATAACAATTTCACTTATCACCTCATATCTTTTTTTCAAATCTGATTCGTTCAGTGATTTATATTTCTTTATCATGTTCAGATCTGACTCATTCAACTCAGATAGATATTTTTCTAAATTTTGATTTGCAACATTTACCATTTCAGAAAGAGAAATATTGATAGTTTCTTTTTTAATCTTCGGTTTTTTAAGTTTTTCAATGATAATAGTTTTAGATTTAATTCTATCTTCTATTAATACTGAACCTTTGTTTAAAACTTTATCTATAACTGTATAATTGTTTTCAGTTTTAACATCGCTTACCCATTTCTCTAAAAGAAAAAAACTTTTTTCATCAACCTCTAATCTATTATAAAGATCAATACATTCCTCCAAAAAATCTTCAGCAAATCTGTCTGAATAATTTTTATTATCATTTAGTTCGTTATAGATATGAAACGCTTTACTTAAGCTTTCATTACTTAAAACAATTTTTTTAAAATTAGCTATTTCTTTTTTGAAAGATTCATTCAGATAAGAATCTGCTAATTTTTTTTCTATTTTGGATTTTAATAGTCCGAATTCCATATTGTAATTTTATTAATAAATATTAACTATTCAAAAGTTTTTCCAATTCTTTTTCCATCTCACCCAAAGAATTTTTAGCTTTGGATAAATCTATCAGCAAATCATCACTTAAAAAATCATCATTTTCCAATAAAATGTTCAAATTATCTTTCTTTGATTCGGGTGTTAATTCACCACCTGGAGGCGGACCACCTGGTTCTTCCCCGCCACCCGGAGGTTCGGGACTTGGTCCTCCTAATCCTGCAGGACTTGATCCTCCTCCACTTTCTCCACCACTAATAGATTCACCTCCACCTGTAGTACCGGAGGTAACACCGTATAACTTATCAACACCATCAAAAATTCCGGTTTTCATAATGACATTAGGAGTATTTTCAAGTTCTTTGGCCACCGCTTTTTCAATTCTTTGTTGTTGTATATCAAGTTTGATTTCTTCATCAGAGAATCCAAGAATATTCTTTTTCGCCCATGATTGTGAAACAGGTGCAATACCATCAATAGCTCCAACCGCATCTTTATATAGCGTAATTTTTTCTTTCCAAACTTCCACTTTCAATAGATCCGCTTGGCTAGATGGATTATTTAAAGTGAGAACAAAGTTTGATAATTCATCTTCAAAACCTAATAAAAATAAATGTATAATGGCTATTTTATTTAACTCCGCCAACATATTTTTTTGGATTCTGTTGATAGTTCTTGCAAACCTGATATCCTGTAAAGATAAATTTTTACCTTCTCCAGTGACTTCTTCAAACCCTAAGAAAGCTTTTGGAACTCTCAAAGCGGTTAATAATTTCTTTTGAATGTATTCAATATCTGCTATCTCAGATAGATTGGTACCTCCTGGTAAAGTTTCAATTGGCATAGTTTGTGCGGGGTCTCTAACCGGAATAAAATAATCCTGATCCACCGCCATTTGATTAAATCTCAAATCAACATTACCTGTTTTGTGATCCACAACCTGATCTCTTTTGAATTTGTTTGCAACACGTTGTACGTATTGTTCAACGTCTTTATCATCCATATTACCAACAAAAACCTTAAATACCCTTCTTTCAGGTGCTCTTGAGGTTCTGTAAATTAACATAGCATCTTCTGACAAAAGGAGCTGTTTCCAAATTCTTCTTGCCTTTTCCAACATAGAAGTTCCGTAAGGTAATTTTCTATCATCACCGAGTAATCTAAAGTGTGCTATCTCCCAAGTATTAAATTCTAAATCTCTATTTTTCCAATGAAACTTCAACGCTTTTTGTTCTGAATCACCACTATCCAAAGTTGATTTACCCTTCATACTTCTTTCAACTCTTTCAATTTCAATATTAGGAAGTTGCAAACAACCAACAACACCTTTCTCAGGGTCCAATTTTAGGTACACAAAATTGTCACCATATTTACAAGTATTTCTTGTCCACATTACAAGATTAGTATTGATATCAAGTGCATTATTAAACAAGTCCGCTAACACCGATTTAATTCTTTTTGATTCAGAATAAATTTGTAAGACATAACCATTCTGACTTGTTGTAGTTGATTCTTCAGCATATATATCTAACGCGGCAGATATCTCCGGTGTGTATTCCATGGATTCATAATCATAATACGAAGCCAAACGTGTCGGTTCAAAATAAACTCCTTGAACATAAAGATTATTTTCTATTTTTGTCCACTGATTGGCAAGATATACAGTCTGTTGAGCCTGTAATTTTTGTTTCTCGTACTCTTGTTTATTTGTGGTTTTGAGTAATTCTTTTTTATCATACCTGAACGTAGGATAATCTTGACTCAAAAGGGAATTTGGGCCAAAAGCGGTTGATAGCCTTTGCCAAATTGTCATATTTTTATTATTTTGTTCCATTCTATAAATTTAATATATCCTTTTTTTTAATAAATACTATCTCCTTCCACCAAATAACCACCCGTAAGTTTCATAATCTTTTCTAGTGGGTTCATTCATTCTTTGATTTCCCATGATAGGTCCGGCAGGTAATACAGGGTTGAATGATATTTGCTTACTACTATTTTCATTTGAATTTACTGTCCATGATTCAATCATGGCCTTTGTTTGTTCTCCAACTTTTTTGAGTTGTGAAAATGAGTTTTCACCAACATAAACAGCCATAGATATTCCCATAATCAGGTCATCGTGATGTCCTTTTTGATGGTCTGGTCTTCCGTTTATGTAAATGAAGGTGTTCATTTCATTAAACAATCTTTGACTATAAATTTTAAACCCGTGTCTGATTGCCTCTTCAAAAGCCGCAATAATCTGAACTCTTTTATTGTTGAAGTTTATGCCTGGTATTTTTTCAAGTAATTTCGCGTTGTATTTCCAAGGATTATTTGCTTCAATATTATCCACGTATAAATTCTTATACCCCATCTCTTGAAGTTTCCTTGCACTTGACACACCCATACCTCCGGTGATATCAATAACTATGAACGCGTTATACATCATTCCCCATTTATAAGCAATCTCGGCGGCAACATCCGGGGGAACCTTACCAAGGTATTCAAGGACCTGTTCTCTCTCGTCAAAATCAATTATAATGATAGATGTAAAATCCTCAGAATCTCCTCTTGATACGTCCATACCAAGAATATACTTATGATCAGCTTTCGGTTCTTTCCACATCCATAATGACCCACCCATCATTTTATTTTCAGGATCTTTGATGAAGTTTTGATGAATACTTTGCATTAATTTTGCATCAAATACATTATCACCGGATCCCAAAAAATTACACTCCAATTCCTGAGATACTTTACGTTTGTCAAACTTTAATTTTTTAACCATCCCTTCAAACCATGTTGAAGTAGGTTTATATCCATCCGCAATCTTCTGTTTTATCTCATCAAAATTCCTTTGTGTAAAACTCAGATGAGAATAATCTATAGTATCAATATTTTTATAATCTTCTCTATTCAATAGATAATGAATTAAATCGTCAACTTTGAGAAGTCTCAAATCTTTGGTATATCTTGGATCTTTAAACCAATACATCTCAGAAATTTTGAATTCATTCATAGATCTCAAGGCTTGATCGTATATCTCGTAATATATGGGGTCAAATCCATTAGGTGTTGAAATAACTATAACTTTACCACCGGTAGAAAGAGAGGCCATACAAGCCGCCCAGAAATCACTATCAGCCTCAATATACGCGGCCTCGTCAAATATCAGTATTGTTGGTGTATATCCACGAAGGGCATCTTTTGAGGTTGCTACCGCTTTAACTTCACAACCATTGTTCAATTTATAATGTCTCTGAGAATCCTTTTCTTTTGAAAAAGCGATACCAGTCCATTTCGGCCATTGTTCTGTAAATGAACGAACCTTATTTGCCATTTCAATTGCGGTATCTAACTTATTTGCAATTATTAGAATTTTTTCCGGTTTTTTCTTTTGTGCAAAAGCAATCTTTTTGGATATCCAAGCCGCGGTTACTGTAGATACTCCCGCTTGACGATATTTCAAAGCGATGTTTTCATTATACTTTTCATAATCCTCTAACAACGATTCCTGATCCGGAAAAAGTTCCAAAGGAACATATTGGGATACGGTATTATCGTATGTTTGTAAGTAAGTTTTTAACGCATATGGAGTATTTTTTACACACTTTGAATACTCCACAATTAATTGTTCTTTTGTTAGCCCCATATGTTATAAATATCAAAACCCCTCAAAAATGAGGGGTTTAATTGTTTTTTAAAAGATTATAGTTATTTAGGTCTACTGATACCTAATTTAGATAAGAATCCTAAATCATCATCATCGTCATCATCCGGACCTTCATCCTCGCCGTCAGTCGTGGTTAAACCACCCTCTTCATCATCATATTCACCTGTTGCCTGATCGTACTCTTGTTGTTTTAGTTCCGAAACAATTGTGTCAACTAAATCTTTTATAAATTTAGAACCTCTTGATTCTCCCGCTAAAACTGATTTAGAAATGTCTAAAAACTCTTCGGCTGTCAACATAGAAAATCTTGAAATAAGATAATTCCTAATCATTTTCTGATCATCTTCAAACAATTTGTCAGGAAACGCTTCCAAAAATTTTTCCCAAAAAATAGGACCAAGTCTAATATCCCAAATTTCAGCAGGTAACGTATCTTCTGATCCAAGAACCATTTCAGATTGTCTTGGATCGTCAGGTAATCCGTGCGATGCTAAAATATCATAAACACCTTTTAATAACTCATGAACTAATATAGGAAAACTAGAACCTTTCGCTCTTACTGTCGGGGGGTCGGTTTGTAAATCAACTTCTTCTTGTCCGGCTTGACCTTGACCAGATGAAGCCATTTGTTGAACCATATCTTCCGGATATAACCAATAAAGATAATCAAGAGTTGACATAGAAAGACCATATAAATTACTGAGTTGTGGACTTATCGTATCTAATTCAGACCTTACTAACTCAAACATATAGTGTCCTTTTTTAGCCGCACCTTGAATGAGTGAATTCATGAATCTTCTTTTTGCCTTCTCCATATTAAATTTCTCAAAGGCGTCAACAAAATCTTCTAATTCACTAGTGTTTTCTTCAAAAGCATCCTTAATCTCTTCGTCCGTATATTCTTCGGCTTCACCTTGCATATCTCTAGCGGCTCTTAATGACCCCATAGGAACCAATTCCGCTTCAAAATTAATCTTTCCCTCAGGAATACCCATTTCTTGACGTACAAGTTCAACTGCTAATCTTTCAAGATAATCTTTGTTTCTCATCTCAATCATAGCAATATTTTGCATCATACCCATTGCACTCATCATCAAATTTTGAAACGCGTTTCTACCTCTCAAAGCTTGAGTGCTTCCGGCATATCTAGCAAACTTTTCTACAACATCCTTGAATCTTTTAGATGAAACAATTTGGTCAAAATTTTTGGGCCCTTCAGGCATTGCGGGATGTTTAGAATATGGAGTTTCACCTCTTTCTACTTTTCTTTGAATACTTGGATCAGGTCTAATGTCTCCGGGTAAATCTCCGAACTCCATTTGTTCTCTTGTGATTATTTTTTTCATTATTTTTTAAATTTAATTCCTAAGCTATTAAATGTTAACCAGCTTGGTAATTTTCTTCCAGCTTTTGGTTTTGGTTGTTTACTTGGAGAAGGTTTAAAAGGGTCATGTGGTTTTTCTCTCGGTGGAGTTTTAGTTCCAGGTTTGGTAGTTGGAGATGTTTTAGGTTTAGCCGGGGCATCCATTACCGCTTCATTACTTTCTTCTTTTTTTGCCTTTGGTTTTGGTTGTTTACTTGGAGAAGGTTTAAAAGGATCATGTGGTTTTTCCTTTGGGGGGGTTTTTGTGCCGGGTTTTGTTTTAGGTTTAGTTTTGGTATCAGATTCTTTATTTTCAGTCTTAACACCGAAAGAGGCTATTTTACCAATAGGTTTTTTTATTTGTTTTTTCTTAGCTTCCAACAATCTGACTAAATCTCCTTTTGTAATTTTCGGACTTAAATTTGTTTCAAGTAAAGATACGATTTTTCTTTCTAAAATGATATCAAAATAATTTTTTCCTTCTTTTAAAGATTCTCCAACCTCAGCCTTACAAGCTTCATATTTTTTTTCTTGAGAAGGTGTCCATTGACTTCTTTTAGTCGTTCCGAATTTTTTTCCTAATTCTGCAGTACAAATTGCAAAAGGATTATTTTTTGTTCTTTTACCTGATTCTTTAACTTCTGAATTATTCAACTCCAAAGTATTAGAATCAATAACTTTGATGGACCCCGCTTTATTAGTTGGTATAACGTCACCCGGTTTGAGTGCTGTCACCACCTTTTCTGTTGTTGATTTTGTTGTGACTTGAGCTTCATTTGCATTTATTTTTTTATTTTTTTTGATCAAACTCTTATGGAGTTGACCTAAATCTGATTCGCTTAAACGCAACAAAGTATTTGGTTTTAATCCAAATTTTATAAGATCTGCAAACTTATTTGTTTTCATATACTTCTGTTTTTTCAAATTGGAGAATTAAATCTCTCTCATACAATTTATCTTTGATTTCCTTTTCTGTTTGACCAAACCTGAATGTTAACCTTTTTACATTTGAAAAATCAATTTCTTCAGTTTCTTTTTCCCAAGCTAATGATATAACATCATCCATACTATCTATAAAACTAAAAAAATCCGAATTCTGAATCAAGTCAAGTTCAATATTTGTGTTTTTCAATATCCCTACCTTAGATATAAACTCTAATTTAGGTGGTTTTGGGTATCCTGAAGATGGTTTAGAATTCCACGTTTCATCCCAAATATTTTTGGTAGTATCTGAAAATATAAATTCGTAAATGTTATCCCCTTTGTAATTAGGACCTAAACTATTCACAAATATTAAATAATTCATATTACCTGTCCTTTTGGTGTAATTTTAAATTGTTTAAGATTACTATTTTCAAATACTAAATTTTTCTTATTAGACTTACCAACAAATTTTAGTTTAGGGAACTTTTCCATTAATCTTCTAGCCGAAACCTCTTGTAAAACAGATTCGGATAATCTTTTGATTTCATTGTTCAAGATACTTTTTCTTTTATTATTTTGCTCCCTTCTATTTTCACTAATAATCTTATTGAACTTTTTTTCAGATTTTGTTTCCACAAAATATTTTTCCAAAATATCACCTACTTTGTGTTCAAGAAACATCCCGTCAGCAATTGTTTTCAAATGAGTTACATCTACGTCATCATCCTCTTCTTTAAATTCATGAGGTGTTAAACTATTAGTAATTTTCTTTGAGACCATATTAGCCGCAGTGTTTCCCCAAAAATCACCACTTTCTTTCATTTCATGATAACCTTCCGTTGGTTCTTCAGGTTGATTTCCCATACCTTCCTCATCACCCATACCTTCCTCATCACCCATACCCATATTTTCTTCTTCAGGAGGTGCTTCACCATCTATATTACCTTCTTCTTCACCTTCTATTTTGGTTATAATTTGTTCCTTATCGTCTTCATCAAGATTTTCTAATTCAAGTGCGGATAAAATAGAGTTTATAACGTATTTAACATCTTTTGAAGAAAGTTGATTTTCCTCATCTGAATTTATAGTTCTCAGTTTTTGACCTAATCTACCTACAAGTTTTTGGATACTTTTAAAAGTCACAACTTCTTCTTGATCAGGTGATGATTCGTCTCCACCTTCATCCGGCATTGATTGATCTCCTCCTTCCTCTTCTTCAGGTGGCGCCTCACCTCCCATTTCTTCATCAGGAGGCGGTGGGGGCGGCGGAGCTCCTCCCATGTCCCCTCCCGGTGGAGGTGGTGGTGGAGGTGTTGATCCTCCCGCAGGTGGAGCTGGTGGTGGAGGTGGAACATTTTCTACTTCTTCGTCAGCCGGTGGAGGTGGTGCCGCTGCAGGTTTAGGAGTTTTCAAAACAAATTTCTTTTGTTCAAACAAAGAAATACCTTCTTCATTTTCGTATAAAGTATTTGTTTCTTTAGCCATCAAATTCAATCTTTTTAAAGCTTGAGAATAAGATGGATAATATTTTCTGTGTTTCATAGGATCAATATATTCCGCAACAGATTCACTAATAGTTCTTTTAATAATGTAACCTGTTTTTTCTTTAACAATTTGATATTCATTACCATCTGCTAAAGTAATTCTATACTGATCTTTGGATGTTTCATTAACAGGATTTGGAATGTTTTCATTATATCTTGAAATTTCCAAGATTCTTTTGATTTTATTCATTCCATCTAATTTTTCACTACCTAATGCTTTTAAATCTCCCATGTTATTTTTATTTAATTTTTTAGCTGTTTAATCCGTTAGGCCCACCAATTACAACCATATCAAGTTGTATAATTGAATTATTTTGACCGTCTGTATAGGTCGGATGTGGAGCATCAATTGCGGTTACAATTGTACCCCCTGAACCATCAGGGCACTCATAACAAATTTTTGATGTGAATGTACCGGCACTTATTGTTGTTGGCATAACGAAATATTTCTATATAAATATATCAATATATTAATTTGTCATTTTTAGTTCATGCATAGATAAAGATTTATCCAACATTTTATCTTCAAAATCAAATAATTTTTCTATATATCCATTCCTTCTTAAAACTTTGAAAACTAAATTCTCATCAGAAAATTCTCCTTTTTTATCTAATCCACTTTTTCTGAATTTTTTAAGTTTTTCCTTATACTTTTTTATAAACTCTTTAGCATCATCCAAATCTTTTTTTGATGCGTTTTTGATTACGCATTCAATAGTTTGCATCCATTCGTTTACTTTCTTAATAATTTTCTCGTCGTTTATTTTAACGGAAACTTTTTTTGGTTTTTCAATCCATTCATCATACAAAATTGAATAAAGACCCGTTGCGGTATGAGGTTCATCAATATCTTGTACATAAACCTCAACATCAAATCCTTTTATTTTAATATTATGTTTGGTATTGAATAATATCTTTTTAAGATTGAATAATTCTTTATATAGTTCTACTTTATCTTCCGGATATTGCGAATAATCAACTATAAGGTGAAGATCAACATCAGAATATTTTGACCAATTATAGTTTGCAAGAGACCCTGTAAAATGTACATCGCTAACAAACATGTCTACACCTATGAACTCAATAAACTGATATGATATCTCTAAAAGAGAATCCCGAATATCAGATTTGATCTGATTATCGGGACCCCAAACTTTCGGATTCAAATTATCTTGAATCTTGAAACTTTTAATTATTTCGGAGTTTTTTTCCATATCAAATAAATACTCCGAAATTGTTATTTCAACAAGCTATAATATTCTTTGAAATGTTTAATTCTATCAGGTAATCCGATAGTTCCGCCATTTACTCTTTTGGTGATTGCGGTTACATCCGCATCGGTAGCTCCTTTGTCTGCCACAGAATTTAATCCGTTTTTACTCCAAAACCATGCCGCGGAAAGTAATGGATATTTCGTGGCAACTAAATCCGGATTTTCTAATATGTTTTCAGAAACAACTTTATCAAATTCAGTATAGTTAGCCTTACCTGTTAATTGGATATATCCTCTACCGCGAAATTTATAACCTTCTTTTGTTTCCTCACCGCCATTTCCCATTCTTCCACCATAAACTCTTGATGCAATCTTCTCAGGATTTCTCTGATATTGTTCTGCAAGAGCTTGAGTTGGGAAATACTTCTTAAATGTGGTAAGAAGACCTTTCGCACCGTAATTGAGGTTTTCATTTACGGCTTTGAATCCGGCACTTTCGTGACCACACTGAGCCAAGAAGTGAGCAAGTCTCAAACTTGTGTTTATGTTAAATTTAGCCATAACATCGGGAATCTGTCCGATAACTGCGTCAGGGATGTGCCCCTTCAATTTGTTCAAATCCATTTTTTTGTTTTTAGTTTTTGTTTATTACTCAGCGATTTCTTCACTAGTTTCTTCTTCTTGTTTTTTTGCGGTTTTGTGAACAATATACTTGTCCACAGATGCAATACCAAATGAACCAAGAGTTAAGATCAAAAATGAATTGAAAATAAACTCGGTAACTAACAAAGGTTTACCCATGTAACCGGTTACTAAATCGGTAATTGCGAAAAGAACCATAACAACAAATGACGCAAAACCAACTATAGATTTTTCGTTGATGTCGTTCTCATCTCTAAATAGATTGTAAAAGAATTTTTTCATAGGATACGGATTTTTTTTTATTTTTTATTGACTTATTCCGGTGATAAAAATGGTTAACCATACGGCTAATGCCGATACCACACCAATAACTACAGTTTGTTGAACTTTCTTATCTTCAAATTCCATCTTTTTATATTTTTCAATTTCTTTGTAGTAAACATTGTTCAACATTAAACTTTGCTTCAAAGAATCTTGAGTAATTAACAAATTCCTATTTGTTTTAAGTAAAGATTCATTTGTCAATCTTAAGTTTTCTTTATTTTGAAAAAGAGACAAATTAATTAATTTGATACTATCTTTCATTTGGAAAAATTTGTTATCAATCTCCTTTGCTTGAGATGATGTCATAATAACAACCTCTTCTCCTTTAATAATCTTCGTTGTCGGATATTGTGCGAATGATATATGGCTGGCCACGATCATTGTCAATATCATAAAGTATTTTTTTAAGTTCATTATTTTCTTCTTTTAATTGTTTTATTTCTTTTTCCATTTTTGCGATCTTCTTTACGGTTTTTTCGACTTTCCCTGTAATAGTTGAATCGCTTTTTCTACTTGCCCCTGCAACAAGGGTAATATTTTCTTGACTTTTATTAATAATTGAGTCAAATTTTGTATCTGTTTCATTTTCTACGATTTTTTCTGTTTTATCAGAACCGCAACCAATTAATAATAAAAACAATAATGTGTATATTAGTTTCATATTATTTAATTTTTCCAAGTTCTTGTAATACGTTTATTTTTGATGCCAATGCGGCGGAGGTACTATCTGACTTACGAAGTTGGTCAGTTAGAAGATTTAATTTACCCTCTAAAAGTTCAATTTTTGAATTTTGTCTTTCTTGAATACTTGTATTTGACATTTTAATATCAACATAAAGGTATCCAACTGCAATAATACAAATGAACATTAACCCTTTAACGGGGTCTTTAGAGAATTCTTTGAAGGAAATTGGAGGTTTAACCGCACCAGCTACGGTTTCAGCTGTAGATTTAGCTCTAGCCATTTTTCATTAGGTTTTTAGGATTTATTTTCATTAATAAATATTCAAAACCCTAAAAAAGACTTTACAAAAAATTATATTTTTTTATAATTGAACTTTTTTGAAATTTCTGTGTTGAAAAATTTACCTTGGGATTCCGACATCCTAAACTTGGTGTAAACAGAATGAGGGACATCTTCATATTCATATGTGGCTCCATTTTTAAATTCTGCCAACATTTTTTTTGTTTCCGTATCATATTCGGTTCTGACTAAATTAGAAGACTGAATCTCATTTATTATTTTAGTACCTTTGATTTCTTCTTTTATTATTCCCATAGTTTTTTATTAAAAATAATAACCCATCTTAAAAATATAAATATTTATCTAAGTATGGTTAATGTTAAAACTCTTTTTAAAGTTTTTGATAAATACGGCGGATATCCAAATCCAAGATTACAGGAAATATGTAAATATTCCGGGTTTGATTGTGAGGAATTACTTCCAAGTATGGTAGAAGAATTTGGTTATGAAAAAACTAAAGAAATAATTTCTGAGGGGTTACGAAAAGATTTCAATAATAAAAAATTAAGGATTGAAATTGATACTCGTTTCGGTGAAGGGTTTTTAGAAATAATTTACATAAGTTCCAAACTCGTGAAAACAAAAGACGGCCCTGAATTTCATTTAGAATATTCTTATGGTAATAGTAAAATTCCGACAATAGATAATGAAACTGAAGAAGAAGAGTTCAAAAAAATTGAAGATGTTATATATGACAATCCTTACGAAGGAATTGAAGAAGATACCGAACAATGGGTTATAACACCACATTTTTATGAAAATTATGGGTTTGTACCGATCTATAAACTCACAAATTAAAAAACCCGTCTAATCCGACGGGTTTTGATTTTAAAGAAGGGAGATTCTTTTCTTTGGTTCCGGTTTTTTTAGATTCGGAACGAAGAGTGTAAGAATTCCGTCCTCAACTGTAGCTTCTAATAGAGAAGAGTCGTATCCCTCACCAATTCTGAATCTGTGAGAAATAGTCTTAGTTTTTTCTTCACCTTCAACTTTATAATTTCTTTTTCCTTCAATTTCAATAACACCATTCTCAAATTCTACTTTGAGATTAGTCTTATTGAAACCTGGTACTTCAAAAAAGCAGTAAGCACCATCTTTTGTGTAATTTACTTCATACTCATTTGAAGGGACTTCTTGTAAACGAGTTCTAACATTTACCGGATTATATCCGAAGAAGAAAGAGTCAATTAAGTTTTCAAAATTTCTGTTTCTCATAATTTTTTTTTGTTTTTTATAAATTTATTTTTTATTTTCATATAAGTCAACTAAATTTGTGCCGTATCATAATACTATGACATTATGTCCTATATAACGACAAATTGTCAATATTGTATTTTTAGAATAAATTTTGTATCGTTAATAAAAACAAATGTTGTATGACAGAATCAATGGATAATGAAAACAAGAGGGAGTCAAAAAAAACAATTGACTCCAAAACACCCGCGTTAGATAACTTCAGTAGAGATCTAATTAAATTAGCGGAAGAAGGTAAATTAGACCCCGTAGTTGGGAGAGATAAGGAAATTTTGAGGATTGCTCAGATCTTATCAAGAAGAAAGAAAAACAACCCCATTATTATTGGTGAACCGGGTTGTGGTAAAACGGCCATCGCTGAAGGATTGGCAATGAGAATTTATGAAGGGAACTGTCCAAGAAATTTATCTGACAAAAGAATTCTGTCTTTGGATATGACCTCTATTGTTGCGGGAACAAAATATAGAGGACAATTTGAAGAAAGGATGAAAGTTATCATTGAGGAGCTTCAAGACAACCCTGATATTATTGTATTCATTGATGAAATTCACACCATCGTAGGTGCGGGTAATTCTTCAGGATCATTAGATGCATCAAACATCTTCAAACCTGCTCTTGCTAGAGGAGAAATTCAATGTATTGGAGCAACTACTTTGGATGAATATCGTAAGAATTTTGAAAAGGATGGTGCTCTTGAAAGAAGATTCCAAAAAGTCATTGTTGATGGGGCATCTAAAGAAGAAACATTGGAAATTCTGAGAAATCTTAAAAGTAGATATGAAACTTTTCACAAAGTAAGTTTTAACGAAGAGGTCTTAAACGCTTGTGTGAATTTGGCGGAAAGATATATCACAGATAGAGAGTTTCCGGACAAAGCAATTGATATTTTGGACGAAGTTGGAGCAAGAAGTCAGGTAGATATTAAACTTCCTGAAGTAATTGAAGAATTAAAACAAAAAGCTGCCGAAATTAAACTTCAAAAGATTGAAGTTGTTAAAAAACAAAAATTTGAAGAAGCCGCAGAACTCAGAGACAAAGAAAGAAAGGTTCTTCTTAAATTAGACGAAGAAAAAAAGAAGTTTGATAACGAATTGATTGAGAAAAAAAGAGAAGTATTACTTGATCTAGTTTATGATGTTGTTTCAAATATGACAAAGATCCCAGTTTCTAAACTTACTTCTGATGATACTCAAGCTCTTGTAAATTTAGAAAATTTACTTAATAGTAAAGTAATTGGTCAATCTGAAGCCGTTAAAAGAATTGCAAAATCAATCAGAAGAAATAGATTGGGAATCAAAGATCCTAACAGACCTATTGGTTCATTCATCTTCTTGGGTTCAACCGGTGTTGGTAAAACATACTTAGCAAAACAACTTGCAAAAGAAGTGTTTGGTAGTGAAGACAATCTAATCAGAGTTGATATGTCCGAATACCAAGAGAAACATACAGTATCCAAACTTATCGGGGCACCTCCCGGATACGTGGGATATGATGAGGGTGGTCAATTAACTGAACAAGTTAAAAACAAACCTTACTCGGTGATCTTATTTGATGAGATTGAAAAGGCGAACAAAGATATCTTCGGATCACTTCTTCAAGTGTTGGATGATGGTCATATGACCGATGGTTTGGGAAGAAAAATCAACTTCAAAAACTGTATCATCATTATGACTTCCAATCTTGGTGTGAAGAAAATGCAAGATTTCGGAGCTGGTGTCGGATTCACAAATGCAAATAATGTATTTGCAAACGAAGAACTCAGAAAAGAAACTCTTCAGAAAGAACTTAAAAAATTCTTCTCTCCGGAGTTCTTAAACAGAATTGATGACATTGTTGTATTCGGAACTTTGAAACAAGAAGATGTTAGTAAGATCGTTACGATTGAATTACAGAAATTAAATAAGAGATTGGAAGGAATGAAATATTTGATCTCATTTGATGAGTCAATTGAGAAAATGATCTCCAAAGTAGGTTTCGATGAAATGTATGGAGCCCGTCCGTTAAAGAGAGCAATTCAAGATAAAGTTGAGGATTTTATCTCCGAAGAAGTTCTAAAAGGAAATGTAAAAGAAGGTGTCAAGTATACCTTGAAAACTGAAGATGGGGAAACCATACAAATGACAAAAACAAAAAAGGGAAGTTAAACTTCCCTTTTTTTTATTACCAATATTTAAATCTTTCTGATTTTTCTGTTGTTTTGAAATATTTTTTATATCCCAAAGATTCAATGATTTTTCTACCCATTTCAACCCCATTCATAGTGTCTTCAACAACAACATATTCATTTTCTGTGTGGTAGTCATAATAACCAATTGAGAAGTTAATACAGGCAAAATCAAACTTAGTTTTGAGTGCGTATACATCTGTATAAGGATGTGTCATGTATTGTTGTTTATTATTCATACCTTCCACCAAAACTTTGTCACATTTTTCAAAAAACTCACTCTCTTTTTCAAATAACTTAGCTCCAAAACAAGTTTCAGTCACCATCCAATTTTCAGGTGCATCAAACTGAATAACATAACCAACATTTGAGAAAAATCTATCATCGGCCTTTCTTGATCCGTGACAACCTGTTTCTTCAGATACAAAAAACGCGGCTTTTAGATAAGGGAGTTCTTTTAGTAGTTTCAAACAGGCAAATACACCACATTTATCATCTCCACCTATCCCGGTTGGTTTACCTTCATCGTTATAAGCCTTGAGTGATAATTTCAACTCGCCTGAGGTGTTTGGTTTCATTTCCTCTCTGATATTGATGGTGTCAATATTGTGGACGGTGTCAGTGTGTGCAACAACACAGGGGAAATAAAAATCTGTTTGGGACTCTTTTTCTTGTTTGATGGCATAAACGTTCATGTGTTCATCAACGTAGTGTTCAATTTTCTCATTCCTTAACCAATCAACAATATATTGAACCATCCTTTCCTCCTGATATGTTTTGGTGGGAACAGAAAGGACTTCTTTTAAGAATTGTAAATCTTGCATAATAAAATTTTTACAAAGATACAAAAAAAAGTGGAAAAAAAACTAAAAAAGTTCCGGTTGATATAAAAATAGAAGAAATCTTTCTAAATCCATGTTAATATCGTCAGTAATTTGATTAGTTCCCTTCTTTTTATATGCAAAATTAATATCCAAGGTTTTGAGAGATACAAAATTTATTTTGAACATTATGTGATCATTTTTGGGTAGATCATACCATGTGCCATACTTAAATTTTTTTAGTCTATCTGTTATTTCCCTGTATTCATCAATATGTTCGGCATCTTCTTCAATTTTTTCTTTAATTTCTTCAAGTTTTCCCTTCACATAATTTTTGAAATATTTTTTATCAAAATGCCTCCAATATTGTTCCATAGCAATATCAAATAAATCATCTTCCGCCAAATCATTATCTTTGGATATTTGTCTGAGTAATTGTTTCAAACTCCAATCATATTTTCCGTGTGACTTATAAAGAGAAATTAAATTTTTAACACTAGTTGTGTAAGTTTTAAAACAAAGATTTTTTGCCGAGCTATGAAATATATTGAATCTAAAAAAAACATTACAATATTCATCATATGCAAAGTTAGATATCACCTCTTTCATCGCATCATCTGTCATTGTTTGGTATTCACCTATAATATCATCAACTTGACGTTCAAAGTTATCGTGTAAAAATTTTGAGATTTTACCAAAATCTACTGATGTGGGATCGTGAGGAAAACCAAGCATATTTACTATTTCCATAACCCTATCAATGTTTTCCTGATCTAAACCTTCGACCATATATCCCTCATCCCAATCTTCCCGGGATCTCCAATCATCATACATAAAAGATCCTGTATATCCATAATAAGCACCAATAGCCTCTTTAAGATAATAGTATTCATTTGAACCATCTCCAACTAAAATCTCAATATAATCATCAGTATCAAAATCTAACTTAACAAGGCCATTAGTTTTTACAATTTTAATATTTGGGTCTTCTATTTCTTCGGCAGAAATTACTCCATTTGTAAAATCCACCAATTGTTGATATAAATTACTTTTTGACATATCAGATAAATATTTATATCTTTGTAATGTTCTTTGAAATTATTGGGGGTGTCCGGCATTGATTGGCGTTTGTATGGCAAATGGGCACGTAGTCGCATATCATCTACGACTTTAATAATCGGTGGTAAATTCTAAACGGCAACGTATTAGACAAAATGGCTCTCGCTGGTCTTATCAGAGAAGAGTCTGCAGTTATCGCTTAATTGAGTTACTGCTTTCGGGTCGGTTCACATATAACCTAGGAACAGAAGTGATCAAGGTGTAACACCACCATAAGAGTGTTGGAGCACATCGGACGGCTCTTGAAAATCCGGTTCGGGGATTTTTGGAAGTAATTATCTCAATCTGTAACTTCCTATTTGTCAGTTGAGAACCAATTGACTAAACGTGTAGTCCATTTGAAATATGGCGAACAAGACAGGGGTTCGACTCCCCTCACCTCCACCACTTGACTCTTTTGAAGAGTTATGATATATTTATAAACAGAAATAAAATAAAAATTAAAAAAACAGACATGAAAAAAGTAATCTTAGCGTTAAGTGTAATTTCTTTCTTGGTTTCTTGTGAACCTAAAGGTGAAACTACTACTGAAACAACAGTTGATTCAACTGCAGTTGACAGCACTCAAGTTGTTGACAGTGTGAAAGTAGATTCTACAAAGTAATTTTGTTAGACACACACCAAAAAAAATCCCCTCTAAATGAGGGGTTTTTTATTTTTATAAATTTAGTATTATACCCAACCAATCCAAAAAATTGAATTTACTTGAATTTATATCCAACCAAAATTTTACGTCTTTACCCAAATATTCGGTATTCAATATTTTTTCTAACAATTTATCTTCTTCAGTATTTGAAGAATTACTACTAGAGGAATTAGATGTTGAAGAACTTGAGGTTGAAGAAGTAGTATTACTTGTTGAAGATGATGTATTAGTGGATATTGGATCTGCGGTTGAACTACTGGTTGAATATGTGTCAATAATCCATTTAATTAGTTCTTCCATTTTTTTCATGTTACCACTTATGTCTGCGGCTTTACCTATAACTTTTTGTCCTCCGTAATCACCACTACGTTTGAATTGAATGTTATCAAAATTTTTATAATGATGACTATCATCAGCATGAACCCAATCAACTTTACCGGTTTTGTCTTTATTTCCTAAATAAGGGTTTTCGGCAACATAAAGTCCTAATGATAGAGCCTTCTCCATAATTTCAATAGCGACTTGCTTATCATCAAATGAAACATGTAAATGGTCGTGATGTTTTTTCCATGTTATTCCCTTTCTTTTTTTACCCTGATCATAACCGAAACCTATTTTACCTCCTGGCCCTGTTACCGGATTAAATACTAATTCGTCAACACCTCTAATATCTTCACCTTCATTGATATTTGTGATTTGCTTGAATCTTAAAATTTCCTCTGATAATTTTCTTTTCATTTTCTGAATATAAAAAAAGCAATTAACTTTATTTCATAAATATTTATAAATTAGAAAAAAGTAATAATGAAAAAAAATATTGCCAAATTAGCAACATTACCGTTAAAATATATTAGTGGTAATGACGTAGTTCCTGAAGGTGTTCTTCAGGTAATAAAAACCAATCAAATATTACAGTTTATGCTTGATTTATTATCTCCCCGGGATTTGGCCATTCTTTGTTTTTTAACGACTTTAATGAAAAAAGGAAAATATAAAGAAGGTATGGAACATATAATGGATCAATTTTTATTTAGTTATTCCATAGTTCAATTTTATGAAAATACCGAAGAAGTTGATTGTTCTTTTTGTGATGGTGATGGTACTGTATCGTGTGACACATGTTACGGTGAAGGGTTTAATGATTGCCATGAATGTGATGCTAGTGGTAGTGAAACTTGCTCAACCTGTGATGGTGATGGTGAAGATGGTGATGGTAATCCTTGTGAAGATTGTCAAGGAAACGGACAGGTAGACTGTGGAGAATGTGATGGGGATGGAAGAATTGAATGTAGTAATTGTGGTGGATCAGGTAATTTCGATTGTTATGAATGTGATGGGAGGGGACATACAGATTATGATCCCCATACTCCTTTCAGAGTTACGACTTACTTAAGTTGGAATCCAAAATTTAGAGAAAAATTACGACAACTTTCTGATTCAGAAAAAAATATTGGGATAAACTATAAATTAGATCCTTATATCTCAATGAGGGTAAGAATTAGTGACTTTAATCACGAAGATAGTGAAACGTTTGAAATAGGAGACATATATGAAAATGGAACTTATATTGGTGGAATAGAAGAAAATCCTGAAGTTTTTACATATGGTAATGACATTTGGGTTAAAGATCCCACACCTGATGAAAAGTTCAAAGGTTAATTCAAAACCCCACCCAAAGAACTCGCGTCAACTAGTAATTCTTGAATAATATCTCCCGGTAAGTTTGTTTTCCTTTTTGTGAAATCTAATCCCAAAACACCTACAAATTTTTCATCAATAGTTTTTATCGCGAAAAGATATCCTGATTTACAACCAACATCTTCGGCAATATATTTCAATCCGTGAGTTGCAACTGTTTCATCTTTATAATCAGGAATCGCAATGAAATGGTTTTCAAATAAATAATTTATTGACTTGGAAAACAAATTAACCGGAATATTTTGAAAATTAGTTTGAACTGATTGTGCGGAAGGACCAACAATTTCGTAGATAATACTGAATTTTGTCATTGATTTTCCTGTTGGATAAAAATTCCCACCATTATGAAATTGTGTAATCCAAACTCTATCTGCTTTAGAATATTGTTGTATTACCTCTAATTTATGATTTACCAGTTCACCAACTTGGAGAGCCTCTTTAATAGGATCTGGTTTTTTTCTCTTTTTAGCTATATGCGCTCTTATTAATAGAACACTCACGGGACCCAAAACACCGGTAATAAATGCAACAATAATCGCTGTAATCATAGGACTTTTTTTAACCTATAAATACAGCGATTATCTAAAAAATTTGTAAAACTATTTACTTTTTTTTGTTCAACAAGTTAATCTATTTTTCTGAACGGTTTGGAATATTCGGGGTAAATTAATTTCCAAATTATTGGTTTGTAGTTTTTACGATCAAACATTGCAAAAAGTATAGACGAATGTTTGTATTTGGTTGCATGATAAGCAAAAAGTTTTCTATCACAACAATTCGGAACTCTCAATATTATTTTATAAATCCACTTATATTCATCATTTAATTTATTGAATTCCTTCTCCAAATTATTTTTTGTTTGTTTAACCCAATCGTAAAATTCATCCGGAACTTTTTCAAGTATCTCATCCATTGGTTTTCCATCTTTCAGATATTCCCAAATGTCTCGGTTAGAGATATTGGTTAAGATCCTGTGTAAACGAACATATTCACTCCCCTTGATCTTCATTCTTAATCCGGATTCAAATCTTATAACAAACCCCTCTTCATTATCTTTAATGATATTTTTAAGGGTTGTATAATCTTGTATTCCATCATATTTTTTGACAAACTTGAATCCAAGGTTTCTATACATATTCACGAACCGGATGCCTTCCAAGTGAATCTTTTCATCAAATATTCTGTATTCATATCCATCCGCATTGTCAATCACTCCAAGCATTATCAGGTCTTCATAATCATAATCAACAACGATTCTATTCTCTTTGTAGATTATTTCAAAAAGATAAGTTTTATCCTCAATTAATCTTTTGTAGTCATACTTCTGAAGAATTTCCCACCCTTTTTTTGCTTGATCGGATGTAAATGATCCACGAGTTGCCAAAACCCATTCTCCTTTGTAGTTAAATAAAATCCCCAATGATCCATCCAACTTTTCGAATACGTCAAATCTTTCATTGGGAATTTGTTCGGGTTCAATTTCCTCATAGTTGAAAAATTTTCTGAAAGGTCTGGCAACCACGTTACCCTCATCATCTGTGACAAGACCACGAGCTTGCAAGGTCACCTCATCCCACAACTTTTCATATTGAACTTTTGGAGAATAATTCCAAATTGTCAATGGAAGGGTTGGGTGATGTTGCTTTTGCAAAAGACCTTCAGAATAATATTTTTCAAGAATTTGGTTCATTTAATTTTTCCTTACGATCAAAAAATTCACAAGTGTGTGTTCTACTCGGGATAACTTCCGGGACCTTACCTTTTTTGGGGTTGGAACATCTTAATCCTTGTCCAACACCGATTAACCAAGCGATGTGTTTGCAGTTATAACAAACTTTCTCATCGGGGGAGATGTTAAAATTACTCATGGTGCTTCATTTAATGATTTACAATATACTAATACTTCCGAAATTTGATCATCTTGTTTGAATTTATATACGCCTTCCAAATCACCCTCAAATTCAGAATATTCAATTTTATTATACCCCAAAAGTTCACCGGGGTTGGTATAATCTTTTGTTTCAGAAATTCCAAAATAATCTTTCACATAAGTTTCAAGATCTTTTCTCTCTGATTGAACGGTCAAAATATCTGTTGATCCGTCATAATCTTTCAACATCGCCACATATACAAGTGCCATAATTTTAAGTTTTAATTGTTAATAAAACACGAAGATACGGAATAAATTATAAACTACCAATTAATCTTTCCACATGGTGATCCTTGGGCATTTCTGACAGATTTTCCCGGTCTTTGAGTAATTTGATACACTCTTTGATATTATATGGTCTGAATTCCGGGCTACCATCCATTCCCACGTCCATTCTACGACCATTTCCGAACCTCATATGAGTTGGGAGGTGACAGTGTCCGTGTAAGTGCATATAACCCTTATTTAATCCATCCCAGCTAGAAATGGGGTAGTGCATAAGTTGGAAGTAATAACCGTCATATTGTAGTGTATTATACACAGACACACTTTTGAATAAACCCTGAACACCATCCCTATTTCTTTCAATGTGGTGGTCGTGATTACCCAAGATAAGGTGAATGTTTTTACACACCAATCTGTCCCAAAACTCACGAATATATTCAAATCCTCCAAATGACCAATCACCCAAGTGAATCAACACATCATCCTGACCTACGAATTCATTGATGTTATTGATAATAGTAGAATTCATATGATTCAAATCACGGAAATCTCTGGTCTGACTCACCGGAATCTCTCCATCTGTAGTTCTCCAATTAGTTGTTGAACGACAGATATTTTTGTGATTGTAGTGAGTATCAGATGTGATCCAAACGTTTATATCTTTATCAATTTTTATCATAACTTTTCTTAAAGTTTTCTAGGTAATTAATAATATTTTCTCTTCCAATTGGGTTTGCGGAGTGAACATAATATTTTGGTAGTTCCAATTTATTGTCAATACAATAATCAACCAACCATTTTGCACAGTCCTTACCGGTTTTTTCTTCAAATCTTCCTTTATCCGGATCGGGGGGATTATCGTGACCACCATTATCAAAATAATATTTGATATGTTCAATACCCAAATCGTGATCAAAAGAAATCAAACCGGGTAGTCCATTTTCTGTGATATGTTTGACGAACTCATCATGAGATCTAACAACAACCCAATCAGGTTGATCATAAATGTCTTTGAATTGTTCAACATAATTCACCCGGGACGCCATTTTTGGGGTCCGAATATCGTCTAAAAATAATTTATATCCCATAATAATGTTTTTTACAATTATACAACTTCATACACTTTGGTAAATGGTCTTCTGAGTTGTTTTGCGTCTCCTTCATTTCCAATCACAACACCTTCTTTGATAGTGAAAGCATGTCCTCTAACAACAACAAGAAATGTTCCGGTTTTATATTTTTTCAAAAACTGACCAACAGTCGCCGATTTGGTTTTATTTTCAACCTTAAGATCAGTCAAATCCTTTTCTTCAAATCTTTTACCATTCAAACGGGCGTTGTAAAGATTTATTAAAGCTCTCATTGTTGAATAAAAATTGGGTGTCCCTTTTCTATTCTGTCTCTTAAATTTTTCTTTTACAAAGTAATGTGCCCGATCATAATCTACATCACAAGATGATGCAAAGGCTCTGACAACACAGTCATTAGATTCGTTTTTCGCAATCAGGGATTCGGTGTAACCCTTAATCACTTCTGATGGTTTGGCGTATTTGATATCCTGTTTCATAGAACAAAAATACCACTTTTTTCAAATACCACCAAAAAAATTTTGAGGCCAATCCCGGATTTGAACCGGGGACTCATGATTACAAATCAAGTGTTATAACCAACTTAACTAATCGGCCATTGTACCGTGTTGGAGGTTCGAACTCCATTCTCCGTCCTTATGAGAGACGGTTGTTTTCCTCTAACCCACGGCATTTTTGGTGTGACCTACGGGAGTCGAACCCGTGTTCTTCAGAGCCACAATCTGACGATGTAACCAACCCATCTCAGGCCACAGAGGAAGAGGTGGGATTCGAACCCACGGAACCAAAGGTTCTCCGGTTTTCAAGACCGGTTCAATAAACCAACTCTGACACCCTTCCTAATTATGAGGTCTTGGAGGAATTCGAATCCCCATCTGATGGTCC
>Ga0315902_10000403_pt1 | contig 72573 bp, 52 predicted proteins | sample LakEriMetagenome_9_FD_203523 | JGI IMG/M metagenome (GOLD analysis project Ga0315902, IMG submission 203523) | Freshwater fungal communities from buoy surface, Lake Erie, Ohio, United States - Buoy 12 MA117 | ecosystem: Environmental > Aquatic > Freshwater > Lake > Lake biofilm | place: USA... | reverse complement strand
AAACATAAAGGCTCCAAAATTTTTCAAAAAAAAAGCCCTGATTACTCAGAGCTTTTATTCTTGTTTGGCGTTTCTCGGCTTGGCCGAGAGGACTCGAACCCGTCTCGGCTGAGCCGAGATGATAGGTACATTCTCAAACATAAAGGCTCCAAAATTTTTCAAAAAAAAAGCCCTGATTACTCAGAGCTTTTATTCTTGTTTGGCGGTCGGGACGGGACTCGAACCCGCGACCCCGTGCGTGACAGGCACGTATTCTAACCAACTGAACTACCCGACCGTTTCACAACAGTGACGTTGTTCTATCCTTCTCCTTTCGGATTGGGAGGCGCAAAAATACGCGCATATTTTCAATATGCAAGCAATGACGTATTTTTTTTTAGAGAACCATGGTATTGGAGAAGTATTCAAACGCAGCCACTGATTGTGAAGTCTTTCTAACGGCTTATTTTTTAGAGGTTTCAGGCAAAAGGATAAACGACGCCAGCGCCTTGTCGCTGTAGTAAGTTGATGCAAGTGATTTCATTTTTTCCGCGGATAGCATGCTCAAAATGCGATCAAACTCGGCATCACTCAGGATGTCATCCCCATAGAATGCCTTGTTCACCAACTGACCACGCCAGTAATTGTTCTCCTTCAAATTCACTTCACGGTCGCGGCGAAGGGTCTCTTTTACTTTCGTGATTTCATCAGCAGTGCAGCCTTCGCTTTTGATTTTAGCAATGACCTTACTTGCAGCATTCATCAATAGCTCCACATTGGAAGGTGCGCATTGCCAAGAAATCGTACTCTCGTATCCTTTCGCCGGCTGACGTTTGAGATAGCCATAGCAGTTAACGCCGTAGGTTCCGGAATTTTCCTCACGCAACGACTCGCGCAGTTTGATGGAAGCAAGCTTCTGAAGAGCGTCCAGCATCATACTTTCGCTGATCGAGAAGGCTGCGGGACCGCTGTAGGTCAATTGCACATTGGCTTTATCTTCTTTACCGGCATAAACCGTTTTAGAATAAGGAGTGGTTGCAGGTTGGATATCCTGTGGATGGAAATCCTCGGAGGCCGGCAAAGAAGGAAGTGTCGCCAGGTAGGTAGTGCAATAGCTTTCCAGCTTGGCTTCGTCCACGTTACCGATAATAAAGAACTTGAAATCATCTGCATCTCTAAAACGTTCATTGAATAAAGCGATGCTCTTTTGATGATTGACGCGGTTCACGCGGTCCATATTGAGTGGGCGTTTACGCGGATGATTCCCGGTCAAGTAATAGTTGATGGTATCGCGGAATTGGCCATTGGGATCCAAGGCGCGGTTTTTCCAAAAACTCTCCTGGCTGTTTTTAAATGAGGTGTAAGCATCACTCTCCACAGGCACACCGCTCATGGTGTGATGAATCATCTGCATGAGCAACTCGAAATCATTTACTGAGCTGGATCCAAAAATGGTCTCGAGGTTTTCGGAAACGGCGGGATAGAGCGATACAATTTTACCGGTGGTGTATTTACCAAGTTCGGGATAGGAGTAACTGCCAAGGCCTGTCACACCAACAATCTTGGAAGCTGCATCGAGGTGGTCGAAATTTTCATCATTCACCATGCCGGTGCCCCCTTTACTCATGGCGTAAACCGTGATTTGGTCAGCTTTGAAATCTGTTTTTTTCCAATTGACTTCAATTCCATTCGATAGCGTCCAAGTAGCGTAATCGTAATCCTTCTGAGGTGTCTTTTTCACCACGCTTCCCTTTGTCAATTGTTTGTTGAAGAAAGGTGTCGTGTTCACTGCATCAACATAGGGCTTAGGATTTTTGATTTCAGGGTTATCGAACATCGCGCGAATCTCAGGGTCGGTAGGAATATCCAGGTCCGGTTTATCGGGCGCTTCGATGATCAATGTGCAGTTACTACCGTCTTGCGAAATCCACTGCTTAGCCAGCTGATTCAGTTCAGTAATTGAAATGCCGGACAACATGTCTTTGCACATTTCCAATTCGAGGTTTATGCCCGGAACGGCATTGCCACGCAGGAAGTGATCTACCAATTCAAAGGCATAGCGTGATGATTCCTGCTTTTCGCGTTCACGATAATCGTTTTCGTAATATGCCAGGATTTCTTGCTTTTGACGGTCCAATTCCGATGCGAGAAAGCCATGCAGCTTCACGCGATTATTTTCAGTGATTAGCGCCCTGAGACCGGTTTCAATGCCGGAGTCAACAACGTAAGCACTAGAAGAGAAGGCGTTCTTAGTCGCCACCCAACTGGAATAATAAGCACCCGCTTGAGCAAATGGAGGATTAGAGCTATGCGCAAGTTCATTGAACCTGGCGTTAATCATACCGTTGAACAATTGTGTCATCAAATAGTAACGGTAATCTTCGCGCGTGCGAATAACCGTTGTGGGTAGCTTGTAGATGAGTTCGACGTTAGTCCAGGTGGCTTCCTTATCCACCGCGGTTGCAATGCGAAAGTCACTGTGGTCAGGAACCTCGAATGGAATATTCTCGCGGTATTTAGGAGGATTAACCAATGGCGTAAATCGTTTTTTGATTTCGGCTTCCATGGCGTCCACATCGATGTCTCCGATAATCATGATAGCCATGTTATTGGGACGATAAAACTCTTTGTAAAAAGTGGTCAAACGCTCGTATGGAGCATTTTTTATGACATCTGTTTTACCAATAGGCAGGCGCTCACCATAGCGAGAGTCTTTAAATAGCACGGGCCAGTATTGATTGCGCATGCGTTCGCCGGCACCCAATCGTGTGCGCCATTCTTCGACCACGACGCCGCGCTCTGCATCGATTTCCTTAGGCTCGAAGGATAATCCGGAAGCCCAATCTTCCAGTATGAGCAACCCATTGGATAGAATTTCAGGGTCATCGGTGGGTACCTGAAGCATGTAGACTGTTTCATCGAAACTGGTGTAGGCGTTGAGATGCGGACCGAATTTGGTTCCTGTTTTTTCCAGGTAGCTGACCAGGTCTTGCTTGGCGAAATGCTTCGTGCCGTTGAAGGCCATGTGTTCGATCAGGTGCGCAAGTCCTTGCTGGTTATCGTCTTCCATGGTACTTCCCGTTTTTACGGCCATGCGCAATGCCACGCGGTTGTCGGGCTTTTCATTATGACGAATGAAGTATGTCAATCCGTTGGGAAGAACACCGGTGCGAATCAGCGGGTCTAGCGGTAGCGGATCTTTCGATGGGGAATTTTGACTTTGGGCTTCAAACTGCAGGAGCAACAGAATGCCCATGGATAGGCGTGTAAAAGAATTCATAGTAGGGGGTATTAGATGCCGCAAGCTAAAATGAACTTGTGCACGGTGAAATAAAAAGTAACATGAATAATCATAGGTATTTCGGAGTTACGCTAAACGGGTGGGTTCGGAAGGATGGAGAGAATGTCGCATAATAGAATCGGGCGATACATGCCGGCTCTTGAACCGTTTATATTATTAAAATGCAACTATCTTTGAAACACCAATAATTACCTTAACGACCATGAAGCAGATTCTTGTTCCCATTTTTCTTTTTACAACCCTTTTAGCATCCGCACAAATTGATGTGGGTGGTATCGTCAAACGCAAGGCCGAGCAACGAGTTCAGCAAAAAATAGAACAAGGCGTTGATAAAGCATTTGATGAAACGGAAGAGGGGATAAAGGAGTCCGCAAAGGGCGACAAAGACAAGGATAAAAACAAAGATGAAGAGGGGCAATCGGATGCTAAAAATGATTCAAAAACAGCAACAGAAGCACCGGCTAAAGACTCGAAGAAGTCACTGAGCACCTACAGCAAATTTGATTTTGTGCCGGGTGAGAAAGTTATGGTTGAAGACCATTTTGCTCAAGTGGCCGTGGGTGATTATCCGGTTGATTGGAATACCAATAGTGGAGGAGAGATTGTGCAAGTAGACGGAAAAGATGGAAAGTGGCTGCAGATTACCAAGGAAGGTGTTCACCTCCCGGATTACTTCACTGACCTGCCCGACAATTTCACCTTGCAATGGGATGTTATCGTCAATGAAGAGTTCAGTTTTTATAGTGGTGCTCTGGATGTGACTTTTCTTTCAACACAAAACAGACAAAAGTTGAACGATTTTACAAAGTACTCTCATCCGGCACATGCCTTGCGCCTGGGCATGCATCCAACCGATGCGGGTGGTGGAAAAGGAACGGTTTCCATCGAGAATTGGGATGCTTCCGGAGCTCGTGTGATTGACAACACTGTTTCCAATTCCAAGTTTCATTCTAAGACTTCCAATTTCGTGCATGTATCTGTCTGGCGCCAGAAGCAGCGTCTGCGTGTCTATTTCAATGATGAAAAAGTGCTCGATATACCCAGAGCATTTGATGGTTCCGTGAAGTACAATGCCATTAGTTTTGGTTATGGTGGTGGTGGTAATACTGAAGATAAATACCTGCTGGGAAACATACGTCTGGCAGTAGGTGCACCCGATACGCGCAGTAAGCTTGTAACCGAAGGAAAGCTCGTTACCCGCGGAATTCTGTTTGACAAGGGAAGTGATAAAATCAAACCCGAGAGCTACGGAACACTCAAGGATATTGCCGGTGTTCTTACTGAGTATGCTGACATTAAAGTGACGATTATTGGCCATACCGATAGTGATGGTGATGATGCTTCCAATCTTGAGTTATCGAAGAAAAGGGCCGCAGCCGTAAAGGATGCGCTTTCGAAAGAGTTTGCTATTGATGCTTCACGCATGGAAACGGACGGGAAAGGGGAGACTCAGCCTTCCGACAAGAATGACACAGAGGTTGGAAAAGCCAACAACCGACGTGTTGAATTTGTGAAGCGTTAGTCGGTCATTGGTGATGAGCAAGTTTGGGGCAACTTCCATTGCTGTGAATTGAACGCAGCTGAATTCTCTGCTTAACTTGCCGCCAAAACCAACCTGTTTATGAAACTGCGTTTTCTGGCAGCACTGCTGCTCATCGCACATTGTTCTCTGGCCAAAGAGGGCATGTGGATCCCATCGTTGTTGAATGTCGTGTACAGTGATATGCAATCGCAAGGATTGCAGTTGACCGCTGAGGATCTCTACGACGCCAACGGCTCAAGCTTGAAGGATGCCATTGTACTGTTTGGCGGCGGCTGCACCGGTGAAATTGTGAGCAACGATGGGTTGCTCTTCACCAATCACCACTGCGGGTTTGATTATATCCAATTCCATTCATCACTTAAGAATGATTACTTGAAAGATGGCTTTTGGGCCAAAAGCAGGGCCGACGAACTGCGCTGCGACGGACTCAGTGTAGTGTTTGTGGTCCGCATGGATGATGTTACAGAGGCCATGAGAAAGGGCATTACTTCAACCATGTCCCCTGCTGAAGTGGACGCCATCCTGCAGAAAAATAAAAAGGCATTGGAAGAGCAGTATAAAAAGGAGAATCCTGCGCTAGGCCTTCAACTCAAGTCATTCAATTATGGCAACCAGTGCCTGGCAATTCTCACCAAAACGTATAATGATGTGCGACTAGTGGGAGCGCCACCAAGCGAAATCGGCAAGTTCGGCGGGGATACCGACAATTGGGTCTGGCCGCGACACACGGGTGATTTCAGTGTGTTTCGTATTTATGCCGATGCGAAGAATGAGCCGGCCAAATACAGCGCGTCCAATGTGCCTTTCAAACCTGCACATCATTTACCCATCAATATCGGTGGTGTGAAGGAAGGTGACTTCAGCATGGTGTATGGCTTTCCGGGCCGCACCGAACACTTGCTCACGAGCTATGCCGTGGAGTTCATAACCAACAAACTCAATCCTATGCGCATTGATATGCGCGATCAGACCATCGCTGTGCTTGAAGGACGTATGCGCGCCAGTGATGAAATCCGCATTAAATATGCAGCCAAGCAGAGTGATGTAGCCAACGCCTGGAAAAAATGGAAGGGACAGCAAATCGGACTCACCAATTTCCGGGCACTCGAGCAGAAACGCAAGTTTGAAGAAGATTACAGGGCTCAATGTGCCAAGCCGGAATTTCGCTCTTATGAAGCGGTATTATCCAACTTAGAATCACTCTATGCGCGGGCCAATAGTTTGAATTTCGAAGCCCAGCGGTTTGTAGAGTATATGTATTACGGCCCCGAACTCTTCAACTTCAGTTATCGCTTTCATGATTTAGTTGCCAACTTCGATACGCTCAAGGCACAAGGCAAGTTGACCTCTACGATTGAAGACCTCAAGCTGGGCGCACGCGCTTTCTACAAGGATTTCGATCTGGCAACTGAAATGGCCATCTATGGCCGATTAGAGCCACTGTATGATGGGAAGTATGCTGTTCGTGGCGTGGCCGATAAGATTGAAAAAGTAAATGAAGAGGCCTACCGAAACTTCTATTTGAAGAGTGTTTTTGCTGACTCCACTATATTGTTCAAACTGCTCGACAATCCGGGTAAAGGCATGCTCAAGAAAATGGAAAGAGATTACTTCTATTCACATGCAGCCGTTATGTTCGACGACTACAATGCACGCATTCGCCCTGAACTGGTCGACCTTAATAAGCAGATTGATTTCTGGATGCAGAAATACACCGAAGGCATGATGAAGATGTTTCCCGGAAACTATTGGGCAGATGCCAACAGCACTTTGCGCATTTCTTACGGAAAAGTAGATGGCAGCTTCCCGCGTGATGGCGAGCATTACACGCCTCACACAACCGCCGATGGTATTCTACAGAAATATTATACCGGCCATCCGGATTTTGCTATCAGTCCCAAGCTTAAGTCATTGTTGGAGGCACGCAATTACGGTGATTATGGTTCGGGTGGCGAATTGAATGTCTGTTATACCGGCAGCAATCACACAACAGGCGGCAATAGCGGTTCGCCGGCGCTGAATGCCAAAGGTGAATTGACCGGAATCAACTTTGACCGCTCGTGGGAGAGTACCATGAGTGACATCATGTATAATCCGGAAATCTGCCGTAACATCATGGTGGATATCCGCTATGTGCTGTGGGTGATAGACGTATACGCGGATGCGGATTATTTGCTGAAAGAAATGACTTTGGTGAAATAAAGCAATATGGATTCCCAAATTTCCAAGCAACTGTCGCGCATGCGCTACGATCTCGAGCGCCGTTATGGTGTGACGCGTCTGGGGTGTTTCGATTGTTATATTGATCATCGCCACAATCGCCTGTGTGATATCAATGTGTACGTTGAATTAGCGAAGCCATTGGGATGGAAGTTTTTCGAATTAAAAGAACACCTTGAAGAAAAGCTGGGTGTTCATATCGATATCCTCACGCCACGAGGAATTAAGCCGGCATTAAAGGATGAGATCATGTCGGCAATTCACTTTGTATGAACGGGACTTCAGCGCGATATGACTTTTTCCTGGACTCCATGCTCATGGCTATGAAGAAGATTCGCGCCTACACGGCGGAGTTCAAGACGTATCACGATTTCACTCAGGATCAGCTGGTCAAGGACGCCGTCATTCGCAATTTCGAAATCATGGGAGAGAGTGTCAAGCACATTCCCTTTAATTTTCAGCGCAGGCACAAGCAGCTGCCCTGGAATCACATCATGGCCTTGCGCAACTTCATCGTGCATGAGTTTTTTGATGTGGATGATGAAGTGCTCTGGGAAATCATTCAGACCGACCTTTCCCGAAACATTGCTGATTTGGAGGAGATAATAGCCCGCCGTTAGGTATTGGGATTTTGAATCGTATAACCATCCGGATAAGACTTCAATTTTCTTTTCGACCGATGATAAGGCTTTCGCCGCGTTGGTAAAAGTAGCAGTGCGAATTGGCGAAACTTCAAAGCGCTCTTAGTAATCAATCGGGCAGCACGCGAGGGTTTGGGAAATCCGAGGGCCTGTATAAAGGAATCTTCAAATAAACTCAGCACAAACGGCTGCAAATAGGGATGGACCATTCGTGGAAAAAACCAACCCAGCAATAAGCTCAACGTTGCCTGACTCACGCGGGTATTGCTTTCTGCGAGGCGGAATCGTTCAGCTTCATAGTGTAGAGACCATGCTTCAAGTTCTTCGGCCGTTTCGGGTATTGATTTTATGCCCATGGCCATGCCGATTTCACGCCATACCAAAAACCCGGCGCGCAATTCATGGGCATGAAGTTGTCGTCTTCCAAATCGCTCTACCCATCGTCTAGGTTCAAAGATGAACGTGCTCAATACGTACAGATAGTCATCATTTTGAATCGGGAAATGGCTATGCACAAAATTCATGCGTTCCAATGCAGCGCGTCCTCGTGGGTCGTTCAAGCCAAATTCAATGATATAGTTGAGCAGGATATCGGTGTCGTCGTAGCGTCGTTGAGTCTGGCGTTCAAATTTTCCGGAATGGTGCAGAATGCCGGAAATCATCGGCGAGGCGAACGTTTTGAAAAGGGCTAGTTCCAGTGCCCGTGCATAATCCCAGGGGTAATCATAAAAAGAGCTTAGCCTAACAATTTCCCAGTGATCCTTCTCCGGATTTAATGCCGCAATTCGTTTCAACACACAGGAGCGCCAGGGATTCATGGAAAAGATTATTCTGTTGTCATGAGTGTGTGTGATGTTGCGCTGAGTCGTTTGCCCATAATCTGCAAGAGGTTAATGGCTATTTCCGGCGCATCATGCAGCGCTGACATGAAGTCGTTGGCCTGAATAAAGTAGGCTGCTGTGGATTCTTGAGCAACGACATTGGCAGTGGCGTGAATTCCACAGATGCATGAAAGTTCTCCAACCACGTCATATGCTCCGAGCTGTGATATGACTTTGTTATTTTCGCCCGAAACAGCTACGCTTCCGGATTTAATTACCCAAATACCGCTTGATGCTGCTCCTTGATGGATGAGAACATCTCCTTGGGCAAATTGCATTGTTTTAACATGTTTGCATAGTTGATAAAGAAACTCACTTTGCATCGAAGAGAAAATGGGCGAGTCCTTCAAGAAAAGTACCGCTTCAACAATGGGTTCTTCGCTAATGGTTCCTCCCAATTGCGAAATGATTCCTTTGGCCAGATAAGCAAGCCATGGATTAGTGTCTTCAGACATGGCCTGAAGCAAGGGTTGAGGAAGTGTTTCCTGTGTTTTTTCCATTGGATTGAGATTTCGGTAATGATTGCGTTCCATCTCGATGGTGGATTTGAGAAGCAAGAATCCGTGCACTGCTGAATGACTGAGCCAATGATCCAGTTCTTGGAGGCGCTCGTTTATGGCCTTTTTGCGCAGTTTCAGCAAGGGTTTCACCCGCTGTTTTGGCGTGCGTGAGTTGATGCGTGACTCAACAATCAATTTGGTGTTCGCACTTGATCGCTGCTTGAAGTACTCCAGAAGAGCATTGAATTGTGCGGAGGTGCCGTATTCGCAGATGTGATTGGTCCACTGACGTGCTCCTCGGAAATTATCCTTCCTAAGAAGTTCTTCCAAAATCAGTACACTTCCTGCGCCGGCAAAGGCCAGCTCAGCCATGAGCAAGTGGCTTACAAGAGAATTGTGATGAAGAGAGTTGAGCAAAACCGAAAAAAAATTCTCCTGCGTAACGTCCTTACCGGATTGCCATTTTCGGATTGCGCGATGCGCAAAAAATGGATTAATTGAAATGGTTTTAATAGCGTGTGACCAGCGAAGTGCAGCGTGGTCAATCAGCCTTGCCAAGGCACTTGATTCTTGAGGCGTGTTAGTATGAATGAGAAGTGCGGTGCGTCGCCAAGCCTGGTCCCTTGAAGCCATTAATACACGCAACGAAAGTGGCTTAGATACCTTAACTCCCCATCGATTAAATACTCCTAGTATCGGATGAAAGCGGTTCAGTACCTCATCTTGAATGTGCGTAATACTGCGCCACCCGACGTGGTTAATTTGAAGGTAGTCACGGTAACGTTCTGCTAATCCGCGATGCTCAAAGGATTGTGTTAACCCGGGATTGGCATTCAGTTCTGAATCTCCTTGAGCTACACAGGCACCCAGCGTGCAGAATGCCAAATCGTAGTTGATGTGCGCATTCATTCCAAGGAACATGCATTGCAGCACATTGAGTTTCCCTTGTTCCATGAGTTCAAGCGCTTCTCTCCAGGTGTTGCACAGATTGGGTGATTTTTCATCCCATAAGCGCATTTGATGCATATATATCTCAACAAATCGGCAGCACATGTCGGTAGCCCATTGCTGATCTGTAAATGAACCACTGATGAGATTTTGATAAACGTGCTTTGAAAAAGTGAGATAAGTTAGTTGAAATACTGCACGTGGATCCTTGCGATTGGAAAGGCGTTCCAGTTGTTGCTCCATTTGATCAATAAGCCCGGAGAAATAAGCATGCGAATACCCACCCTCAGGAGGTGATTGCAACCCGATAATTCCGTCATAATGAAAGTTCCGATTTTGGTTCATCTGTAACTGTGGCAAGGTAAAAAGGAATATCCCGAAACCCATAATTCCTGCTAACTCATGTCGTAGTATGGATAGCCGCCTTAACTTTCCACAACAATTATAAATCGACACTTGCCGGAAAACACACGCGATATTGCTACTCGACTACTGAAGGTAAGTTTACAATCGGTGCGTATAGTCGTGATGGTCTTTGTCTATGGCCTACTATGCTACGGATTGTTTGCAGCGATTAGCGCACTAATTCCCGTTCAGGCTGAGGCAGTCGCGAACAAGGAAACGTTGACTTATGACGTTTACTTATTGAAGTCCGGACCACACACTGATTTTTTTGTGAAAGCAAAAACGGATGTGCACGATTGGACCTTCGATTTTCCATACGCCAACAATGCAGATCCTGATACATCCCTACCGTGGCTGGCGATAGGGTGGGGCGATAAGGGTTTTTATCTGAATACACCTACCTGGGCGGATTTGACGGTGAGCACTGCCGTATCGGCCGCTACAGGCCTGGGAACTGCAGGTGTCCATGCAACCTATTATTATACTGTTCCTGAAGATCGTCCCATCGTGCAATTACAGTTGACCGAAAACCAATACCGTCGTTTGTGCACTTACATCACCCGCACCCTCATGGCCGACGAAAATGGCCGGCGCATTATGCTAGAGCCGCTCAAGCCAGGTGTGAACTATGAGCACGATCGTTATTATGACGCGCATGGAACCTATAGCATGGTTCACACCTGCAATACATGGATTAATAATGGATTAAAAATTTCGGGCCAACGCGCGTGCTTGTGGACCGGATTTGCCGAAGGAATCTTTTATCAATATGGTCAGTAAATACATCCTCACATCGCTGCTATTTCTTGTTATCTGTTCCATGAGCGCGCAGAAGCGGTATCTCGTTTTTGCCAACGGTTACAGAGGCATGCACCTGGATACCATGACGACCTCCAACGAGATTTACACGGTTTCGCCCGCGGGAGGGATGTCGCCCGCAGGGTATTGGTTTGATATTGACGATACGCTTATCAGTCGATTTCAACCGTGCACACCGCTCTACATTGATGGTCATCATCCCGTGTCCACTTCGATGCATCTCACCAAAGGACGTAGTTTTTGGTCGTGGTTCGTAACTAGGTTCGGATGGTTAGGACATAGCAATTGGGGTTTTAATGACGAACCCAATGAAGAAGGTTTTCAGATTCGATACGACAATGGAAAGCGCTGCGGTGAACGGTTCTTAGGAGATTATATCTATTCGTATATACCCGATACGCTTGATGTTGTTTGCCACAGCATGGGCTATGCGTACGCTCTGGGTTTTCTTGAAGTTGTAAAGCGGCAGGTTGTGCTCGGGAAAATCCTCATCATGGCGCCCGAAAGCCCCGGGGTGAGGGGCATGGACTGGAATAAGTTTCAAGAGGTATGGCAATATGGTAGCGACCGCTTTGAGAAGGGGGCTGATGTCACCTGCCGGCAAGACGGAATTGCTCCGCAATGTGCAGTTGCCGAAATTGATCGTTTAGATCCTCAAAAAGGAGGCAGATTGTTCATCCCCAAAGGAGCCAAAAAGGGCTTCATTCGCAGTCATCACTTGAGTTACTGGCATTGGTTTTATGACATCAAAAAGGGCGACCGTGGCTGGTTTGGTCGATAATTCGAATGAGGTATCTTTGATTTTCAATCCATGATCGACTTCGCGCAATACTTCAAAGGCCAGTCTTCTGCCGAATCTTCCAAACTCAATGATCTGCTTCGACAGGTTAAAGTTGTTCAGGTGAAGAAGGGCGAGTTACTTCAGCGCAATGGTGATGATTTGAAGCACGCCTATTTTGTTCGAAAGGGTTTATTGCGAAGTTTTACTGTTGATGAAAAAGGGAAGGAGCACGTTTTCATGTTTGCACCTGAAGGTTGGATAATTTCAGACATTCAGTCCAGCACAATGCAGCAACCTGCCGAATTATCCATTGATGCGCTTGAGGATTCGGAAATCGAAGTTATTCAGGCCGATGTTTTTGAGCAACTGGTCAACAAGCACATGGTCGGCCATCCGGATTTTGCAGGTATAGAGCTTACGCGCTTGCTGCGGCGAATTGCAGTGTTGCAAAAACGCGTGCTTCTTTTGTTGAGTGCCACTGCAGCAGAGCGCTACTTAGAGTTCATCGCAACCTATCCTAATCTGCAACAGCGCGTCTCTCAGCGGTTGATTGCTTCTTATTTGGGTATAACACCCGAAGCCTTGAGCCGCATTCGGGTAGAGTTGCTCAAATCGGAACGTAGTAGCGCAGAGTAGCCCTCAGAAGGCACTGGTCAAAATTGCTTATTGGCAAGCTGAAACTACTATATTTGCCCAAATTAACCACGTCGATATGTGGAAGGAAACTGATAATAAACTGGTTCGGGAATTCCGATTTAAGGATTTCCAGGAGGCATTCACGTTTATGACACGTGTAGCTTTCATTAGCGAGAAGATGGGTCACCATCCTGCATGGTTCAACGTATACAATTATGTACGGATTGAGCTGAGCACGCACGATGCCGGGGATATCATTACCGATCGCGACCGCAGACTGGCACTGGCAATTGACGAGATTTTACAATAACAGCGAATTGAAACACTAGTTCGGCCGGTAGAAAACGATTTTACCGCTTGCCGAAAAACGAAAAATACCTATTGATGGAAACCATGGAAAAGGCTGCAGTTAACGTTACTGAAGCCTCAGTCACCGGTCGTATGTCGACCTTTAATCACGAACAACTTGTATTTTGTCAGGATAACGAAACGGGCCTCCGTTCGGTTATCGCCATTCACAACACTACGCTTGGTCCTGCTGTTGGAGGAACCCGCATGTGGGCCTATGGCACCGAAGAGGAAGCTATCACCGATGCGCTTCGCCTTTCACGGGGCATGACCTACAAAAACGCTTTGGCCGGATTGAATATCGGCGGCGGTAAGGCCGTCATCATCGGCGATGCCCGCACTCAGAAAAGTGAGGCCTTGATGCGTCGCTTCGGAAAATTCGTCAATAGCTGTGGAGGAAAATATATCACTGCTGAAGACGTAGGAATCTCTACCCGCGACATGGAATATGTGCGTTTGGAAACCAAACACGTAGTTGGACTTCCTGAATATCTCGGTGGCAGTGGCGACCCAAGTCCCGTAACCGCATATGGAGTTTATATGGGAATGAAGGCCAGCCAAAAGGAATTGAGCGGCAATGATTCTTTGAGTGGGAAAAAAGTTGTTGTTCAGGGGGTAGGCCATGTGGGAGAATACCTCGTTGAACATCTTGTGAAGGAAGGAGCTGACGTCACCATCTGCGATATTTATGAAGACCGTGTAAACGCTGTCGTTAAAAAGCACGGCGTGAAAGCGGTCGACGCGAAGGATATCTATGACTTGTCAATGGACATCTACAGCCCATGTGCCTTAGGCGCAACGGTCAATGATGACACGCTCGATCGTCTGAAATGCAGCATCATTTGCGGCGCGGCTAACAACCAATTGAAAGATGAAAAAGTGCACGGTGTTGAAGTCCTCAAAAAAGGAATTCTCTATGCTCCGGATTACCTGGTTAATGCCGGTGGCATCATCAATTGTTATTGGGAGATTGTGGGCTACAACCGCAATGCGGCTTTGGCTCAGGCGGAGAACATCTATAACACAGCGCTGAACATCTTTAATATCTCGAAAACTAAGGCTATACCAACGTATCTCGCCGCCAATCAACTTGCGGAAGCACGAATTGCCTCTATCGCCAAAATCAAGACTACACTTTAAACCAACGAAAAACTAGAAACCACTATGCTCAATCGCAGACAAATACGCATCAAAACCATGCAGATCATCTTCGCTTATTACAGCGAGGAAAAGCCTGATATGGTGAAATACGAGAAGATTCTATTCGAAAGCTTCAATCGCTTCCGGGATTTGTACATATCGCTTTTGCTTTTACCCGCTGAAATGCAGGCGAAGGCCATTGAGAAAATCGAGGCCGGGATGAACAAAAAGCTCCCTACGCATGAGGATTTGCATCCCAATACCAAGTTCGTGACGAACAACCTGGTGCGCATTCTGGCCAACAGTAAGGTGCTGGATAAGGTTTCCAAAGAGATTCACATCCGATGGAAAGATAACGATGATCTGCTCCGGGCCATGTTCAAGTCGTTGATCGAATCAGAAGACTACAAAGAATACATGGCTTCGAAGGAGCGTGGATTTGAGCATGATCGTGAGTTCTTGTTGCGCTTCCTGCGTCGTGAGCTCATCAACTTTGAACACATGCACGATTGGTTGGAAGAGATTGGCATCTTTTGGAATGACGACTTGGATCTGGCCTCTAGCATGGCGCTGAAAACGCTAAAAACGATTAAGGAGAGTGATAACGATGTTACACTGATGCCCTTATGGAAGGCCGATGATGATGAAGAAGAATACACCAAGCAATTGTTCCGCAGGACACTTGCACTTGGAGCCGATAGTGAGAAGATGATTGCCGAGAATGCTCCTAATTGGGAAGCTGACCGCATTGCCACGATGGATATGGTAATCCTCAAAATGGCCTTGGCTGAAGCGCAAACTTTTGAGTCAATTCCGCTCAAAGTAACCATGAACGAGTACATTGAATTGGCCAACTACTACAGTACCCCCAAGAGCAATGTCTTCATCAATGGACTGCTGGAAACACTCTTTAGCAAACTGCAGGCAGATGGCAAAATCAATAAGCTTGGTCGAGGCCTAGTGGATGCCTGATGAATTCATGGCTTCATGAAAAAGCTCATCGTTGTTCTGGGACCTACCGCTGTCGGTAAGACGGCATACGCCATTGAATTGGCCAAGTCGCTGAAGACGGAAATCATTTCTGCTGACTCAAGGCAGTTATTCAAAGAGCTGAATATCGGTGCGGCGCGTCCAAGTTTGGTTGAGTTGAGCGCTGTTCCCCATCATTTCATAGCGACTGCCTCCATTGAGGATGATTACAGCGCCGGTCGTTATGAGCGAGAAGCACTGGACACGTTAGAGCAACTTTTTCAGCGCTATACTACTGTTGTGTGTTGTGGTGGAAGCATGCTTTATGTCGATGCGCTAGTCAATGGATTGGATGAGTTGCCCAAAGATCGCAATGTGCGCGAGCGATGGTCGGATCGCTTTAAGCAAAATGGCATTGAAGACCTGCAGAGCGAGCTCAAGCAAGTCGATCCCGAATATTATACTCAAGTCGATCTACAAAATCCACATCGCCTCATACGAGCGCTGGAAGTGTGCGAAGTTTCGGGCCGGAAATATTCTGAGTTGCGGAAATCCCTTTCGAAGCCCAGAGATTTTGCAGTAGAGAAAATTGGGCTTGAAATGCCCCGCGAAAGGCTCTACTGTCGAATCGATGAGCGTGTATTAGCCATGATGGAGGCAGGCTTGCTTTCGGAAGTAAAATCACTTATCCCATACAGACATCTTCCTGCATTAAATACGGTGGGATATAAGGAACTGTTTGAATACTTGGACGGCGCTTGTTCACTGGATGAAGCGGTCTCTAAAATTCAACAACACACGCGCAATTTTGCCAAGCGCCAACTGACGTGGTGGCGAAGAGATCCTGAAATTCGATGGGTAGGTGCCTAGCTCATTTTTGCCCCCAGTGAACCAATTGCAGGGCCATATGTTTTCTATCCAAATCAGCAAATCAACATGAAAACAGCGATTGTCATTTTAGCCATCATCGCATCAGCAGCGGTGGCTTACAGCTTCAGAAATAAAGTAACCCCCGAAAAAAAAGCAGCCATGATTGCCTCTACTCCAAAATCCTTCTACGATTTATCCTACACTGATATTAATGGAAAATCGGTCAGCATGGCTGATTACAAAGGCAAATACGTGTTGTGTGTGAATGTGGCCAGCAAGTGTGGACACACACCGCAGTACACGAAACTGGAGGCGCTTTACGAGAAGCACAAGGATAAGCTGGTGATCATCGGATTCCCTTGCAATCAATTCCTCGGTCAAGAACCCGGCAGTGAAAGCGAGATTCAGGAGTTTTGTACGAAGAACTATGGTGTAACATTTCCACTGGCATCCAAACTGGATGTTAAAGGTAATAACCAACACCCTGTATATACGTGGCTGATGAACAAGGATGCCAACGGTGTATCGGATGACAAAGTGGAGTGGAATTTCCACAAGGTGCTTATTTCTCCTACCGGTGAGTGGCTCAAGGCCTTTTCTGCCGGCAGTGACCCGATGGAAGTAGAAGCTTCTATCAAGTAACAGTAGCGCTTTCATCACTGTACATACTGATGCCTCTCACCTCTAAAGGTGAGGGGTTTTCTTTTTTACGGCCTATCGAAAGTGGTAGTCTTGTTTCCTAAATATTACTGCCATGAAACAGATTACTATCCTATTTCTTTTTGTTGTGTTGAGTGCCTTGGGTAACGCGCAGAGCATACCCAATGGCGATTTTGAGCATTGGACGAATTTCCATTTTATGGAGCCGGCTCAATGGATGACATCGAATGTAGAATCCATTCATAAAAACGAATGGATAACGGTTGTCCCTGTGCAGGGCATTTCCGCTTTGGGGCACGGTGTGCGCATGATGACCGATGGTGAGGACGGTCGTGTCTTACCCGGTTACATCAGCAATACCAATGGTGATCCTGTGGCCGGTCAAGGAGGAATTCCATACCACGAGCGTCCAACCTACCTGACAGGGTATATGCGTTATCATACGTTGTATAATGATACGGCGCTGATTGTTGTGACCTTTAAGAAGGAAGGCTTTGTCATCAATCAGCATATTTTCAAAATCCACGGGGAGCAATCTACCTGGCATCCCTTTGAATATTTGTTGGCAGTGAATGAAACTCCTGACACCGTCATATTCGCTGCGGCATCGAGCAATGTACTCAACGAGCAGGTTATGCAAACGGGCAGCTATTTAGACCTGGATAATCTGGCCTTTACAGGGCGATTCATCACAGAGCAGTTGCCCAATGCCGATATGGATTTTTGGGAGGCGCACGATTTACACCATGCACAAGGTTGGAAGGTGGAAGGGCGCGATATGGATTGGTCGCCGGATACACCGTTTGGCGAACATGCTGTGAGAATGACCTCATGGTCGGATGGTGACGGGCACGTGCATTCTTCCGGCGTGCGCACCGGTGATATGAATGAGAGCGGTGAGTGGTTGGGTGGATTGCCTTACGCACAAATTCATGATACCATCAGCGGCTATTATAAATACATGTCGGATGGAGAGGATGCCGGTTTGCTGGTGTTGGAAATGTTGCATGGAAATGTCAGTCTGGGTGGGGTTTATTATCAATTCTACCCGACAAATGAATGGACATACTTTGAGGTGCCGATAACCCTCAACGAAGAGCCTGATACGTTGCGTTTACAATTGAGTTCAACGGCTTATCCTTTCGATGAAGCGACGCCCGGAAGCACCCTTTATATCGACAATTTACAAATGAGTTCTCAGCCGCTTTTCGTTTCATCTGATTCAAAGATGAATATCAAGCCGCCCTATCCCAACCCGGCAGTGGCCTTAATTCATGTGCCCCTTCCCGAAGGGTTTACAGGAGATGTCCTACTGACCATGTATGATGAGTCGGGCGCGCGAGTGAAGCAGCTGAATTTTCATCAGGCGGGATCGGTGTTGCGCGTTCCGCTCGAGGATATTCCATCCGGACAATATGTGTATGAAATTCAGGGAACGCAGTGGTTGTATTCGGGCAAATTCAGTAAACGATAGGCGAATAACTTTTGGCGGCCTCGATTGTTTGGTATGGCGATGCGAGGAGTTAAGAAGCAAAACTTGCCGGAGAAAGTGTGCCTTGTGTGCGGTCGACCGTTTACATGGCGCAAAAAGTGGGAGCGCGTGTGGGAAGAGGTGAAGTATTGCAGTGATCATTGCCGGGCGCATCGCAGCAAATCATGAAGGCCATTCTCGTATTTCCCCATCAACTGTTTGAACATCCCATCACTAGCGAAGGTGCTACTTATTGGATAATTGAGGAGCACTTGTTTTTCCGCCAGTTCAACTTTCATCCGTTAAAGCGGGCTTACCATCGCGCAACGATGAAGGTGTATGAGCGGGAATTGACTCAAGCCGGAAGATTGGTCAACTATATTGAAAGCGCCGACGAACACTCCGATGTTCGTCGGCTCTTTTCATTGTTGGCCGCACAGGGCATTCGGGAAGTTCATACCTATGATGTCGTCGATGATTGGTTGTCGCGTAGAATGAATACTGCCGCGGTTCAGCATAATATCACGCTTACGATTCATCCTTCACCCATGTTCATGGAAACAGCCGAGGAGGTTATGCGCTACAGCAAGGAGAAGAAGCGGTTGTTTCACGCCGACTTTTATAAGCAACAGCGCCTCAAGCATCAAGTCTTGGTGGACGAGGCAGGCCAGCCCCTGGGAGGTCAGTGGTCGTTTGATGCCGATAATCGTAAGAAGTACCCGAAGGGTAAACAGCCTCCCAAGTTGAATGCACTTCCAACTGATGTGATGTGGGAAGAGGCTTGCGCTTATGTCCGCGGAGCTTTTGATAATCCTTATGACCTGCCGCTGGGGGAGTTTCGCTATCCGATTAACCGCTCGGAAGCAAGGCAATGGCTTGGTGATTTTTTAGAAAAGCGATTCGTTGAGTTTGGAGAGTACGAGGATGCGATTGTTAAGGATGAATTGGTGCTTCATCACAGCGTGCTGACTCCCATGCTGAATATCGGGCTGCTCACCCCAAACGAGGTGGTGGCGGCTACGTTGCATTATGCGGAAAAGCACGATGTTCCCTTGAACTCGTTGGAGGGATTCATTCGCCAGGTGATGGGCTGGCGCGAGTACATCCGAATGGTGTATCTCTGGCGGGGTAGGGAAGAGCGCACCCGCAACTTTTGGGGTTTTAATCGCCCAATTCCGGATGCGCTGTGGAAAGGCACCACAGGAATTGAGCCGGTGGATGATACGATTCGAAAGGTGCGTGAAACGGGCTATTGTCATCACATCGAGCGACTGATGGTCATGGGGAATTTTATGCTGCTCAATGAATATCATCCCGATGAAGTGTACCGCTGGTTCATGGAATTCTTTATCGATGCGTACGATTGGGTGATGGTTCCCAATGTTTACGGCATGAGTCAATTTGCCGATGGTGGCATGATGGCGACCAAACCGTATATCAGTGGAAGTAATTACCTCATGAAGATGAGTAATCATGCGAAGGGACCTTGGCAGGAACAATGGGATGCGCTTTTCTGGCGCTTCATGCATACCAACCGAAACTTCTTTTTAAAGAATCCACGGCTGAGTATGCTCGTGCGCAGTTTTGATAAAATGCCCGCAGAAAAGCGATCGGCCATTCTCAATGTGGAGTTGCTGTGAGTGATGTGATGTCGTTTCTTACTTTAGCCACATGCATTCCATTTTTCGTAAACAAATTGTGCGGGCCATATTAAAGGTGACCGGCGCTCGCCATGTGGATGAACTCTCACCGTTTGCCATGGCTAAGGCGTATCGGGATGTCTTTATTAATGCTCGGCAATTCGTCAAAGACTTATTCTTAATCACGCTTGGCGTTTTCTCTGCAGCATTTGGGTTTAAGGGATTTCTATTGACCAATGATTTCATTGATGGTGGAGCAACCGGCATATCACTGTTATGCTCAATTCTCACAGGTTGGCCCTTGCCGCTTTTTATCATCACATTGAATATCCCGTTCATCGTGCTGGGTTATCGCATTATGGGAAAGCAGTTTGCGATGAAAACGGTGATGGCCATATCGGCTCTTGCATTGGTATTGGCCACTGTAGAGTTTCCGGATGTTACGCAAGATCCTCTGCTGGTCGCCGTATTCGGCGGTTTGTTTTTAGGCTCGGGAATCGGTTTCGCAGTGCGCGGCGGCGCAGTGATTGATGGAACGGAGGTTTTGGCCATTTACCTCAGTCGCAAAACGGGTATGACCATCGGCGATATTGTAGCAATCATCAATGTGGTCATTTTTTCTGTAGCAGCCTATTTTCTGGGGATTGAGATAGCGCTGTATTCTATGATTACCTATTACGCGGCATCGAAAACACTAGACTTTTTGATTGAAGGCGTAGAGGAATACATTGGTGTGACCATTGTTTCTCCGCATGCCGATGAAATACGGGAGATGGTTATCCAGAAAATGGGGCGCGGAGTAACAGTATATCAAGGAAAACGCGGCTTCGGAAAAACGGGGGAAACGATTGACGCCGATATTATCTATACGGTCATCACACGACTTGAAATCAGCAAACTCAATACTGAGTTAGCGAAGATTACCAACAATGCCTTTGTGGTGATGAGCAGTGTGAAGGATACGCGCGGAGGAATGATTAAGAAGCGTCCGCTCAAGCATTGAGGAGTGAATGGTGAATAGTGAATAGAACTAGTGACTGGTGACAAGTGAGTTGACGCCGAAGGGGTCTATGGTTTTATCGGCGACTGGGATGGTGCCGTCTTCAATGAGAGCTACGATGTTTTCAATCCAGACGTCTTCGCCATTCATGTCGTAATCATCTTTGAGGTTTTGACCGAAAACACGAGCGATGCTTTGCCACATGAATGCCGAGAATTTGCCTTTCATAGACCTCAAGAGTTCGTAGCCGGTTGCCCCCGTTTGACGATCGATGAGTTTGACCAGGATGACACCTTCCGAAATGGTCATGTTACGTAGGTCTTTTTCGAATTGATTCATCAATGTTTTTTCAGCGCGGTCGAGGAGTGCCTTTTGCTGTTGCTCATCTGTAATTTGCGAACAGAGTGTTTCATACATGCGCATCACATCGCCCGCTGCTTTCGCATAGGGATAGGTCTTGATGACTTTTTTCTGTAGCTTGTCGTATTGGACTTTTTTCAATCGATTTCCGGTTCTGACAGCAACCTCAATAGGCGAGTGTGTTGCCTTTACCATGGTGTCACCATGATCAGTGTACCAAACCGAGAAATAATAGTCCGTGATAAGGGTGTCAAGAATGACGTAGGGATTTTCCGCAACAGGTGCGGAAGATGGATCTACCTGTCCATAATGAAGTGCACTTGCACAACAAAGCGCTATTGTAAACACAAAAGCTCTCATGATTTCGGAATTACCCTTTCACAATCATACGGCAGTTTGATGGGTTGTGTTGCTTGTGGTTGGCTTTTTTAACAAAGGCCAAACTTCATTATTGTCGCACCTTCTTCCACTGCGAAACTTGCTTTGCCGGTGAACCACTTGTAACAGCTCCAGCATTGGATTTTGCCGAAAGTGACTGCACCGCAGTCAGCGCTGCGATGAGCATTTCGTGCTCTGAAGTGTTATTTAGCACCTCCGGGGTGAAGTACTTCTTAACGAAATGCGTATCAAAATCACCACTCACGAAAGCGGGATGCTGGATGGCCCAGCGGCAAAAACCTAGCGTTGTTTGACAACCTGTAATGGTGTATTCATCAATCGCTCTCACCATACGCGCAATGGCTTCCTCGCGGTCTTTGCCATGCGTGATGAGTTTGGCAATCATCGGGTCGTAGTAAATCGGAATATCCATACCTTCCTCAAAACCGTCATCCACGCGCACTCCGGGGCCCATAGGGCGACGGTAGGTCACTAGTTTGCCAATATCCGGTAAGAAGTTGTTGGCCGGATCCTCGGCATAGACGCGTATTTCCAATGCATGGCCGTTGATCTTCAAATCATCTTGCGTAAAACTCAATTGCTCATCGCGTGCCACCCGGATTTGTTCTTTCACCAAATCAACACCGGTAATCATTTCCGAAACGGGGTGCTCCACCTGCAGGCGGGTATTCATTTCCAGGAAATAGTAATTACGGTTTTCATCCACCAGGAATTCAACGGTGCCGGCGCCGGAATAATTACAACTGCGAGCTACATCACAAGCGCTTTTGCCCATGGCTTCGCGCAGTTCGGGCGTCAGAATTGCGGAAGGTGCCTCTTCAACCACCTTTTGATGACGTCGCTGGATGCTGCATTCGCGCTCGAATAAATAAACCACATTGCCGTGATTATCAGCCAACACTTGAATCTCGATGTGACGCGGGCCGGCAACGTAGCGCTCGATAAAGACCGAACCATCGCCGAATGCGCTCTGGGCTTCACTGATGGCACGTTCCATTTGTTCTCCCAGTTCTTCAATGCGCTCTACGATACGCATCCCTTTTCCACCTCCGCCGGCACTGGCTTTAATGAGTACAGGCAATCCGACTTCCAAGGCAGTGCGCTTGGCTTCCTCGACATCACTTACTGCGCCTTCCGTTCCCGGTACCATCGGAATATTATACTTACGGGCCGCATGTTTGGCGGAAAGCTTGTCACCCATGATTTCCATTGCTTCCGGACTCGGACCAATCAGCGTGATACCGGCTTCTTTTACTTTTCTGGCAAAACCCGCGTTCTCCGATAAAAAACCATAGCCGGGATGAATACCATCGACACCAAGTTCTTTGCATACTGCAATGATTTTATCCCCTAGCAGATAACTCTGACTTGATGGCGGTGGTCCCAGGCAAACGGCCTCATCGGCGTATTTCACGAAGGGGGCATGACGATCTGCTTCACTGTAAACAGCAACTGTGGCAATGCCCATCTCTTTGGCCGATCGCATGACTCTCAAGGCGATTTCTCCACGGTTGGCAATCAGAATTTTTCGCATAGACGGAATGAATAGGGTGTAAAATTAGCGGTAGAGCGTGAGCGTTTGTTGTAATTCAGTCTCAACCAATTTCACCAGTTTAGCCGGTTTTAATACAGAAACCTGATGTCCGAAGCTAAGAATGAGATTGATGAGTTCAGTGGTGATCAACACGTGCAATCCAATGACGATGTGTTGTTTGTCTTGTTTGATAACTACTTGAGAGGAATGAATGGGTTGAGTGACCAAGTATTTTCCGGTGGAGGCTTCAAAGCGCAACTCGATTTTATCCGGTTTTTCACTGCGCTCGGTAATGCCAAGGCTGTGCTTGAAAAAAAGGTCCGCGTTGAACGATGCTTCCACGGTGAATTTCTTTTCTGCCGTTTCCAAATGTTCAATTCGTTCCAAACCATAGGTGCGAATGCCTTTGCGCTCCACATTATAGGCGATCAAATACCAGCGGTTGTGGTACTCCTTGAGCAAATAGGGGTGAAGTTCATATTCATTCAACTTGTCATCGGTAAACTTGCGGTATTGAATGCGAATCGATTTTCGCGCTTTGATATGTTCCAGCAGTGGCGCCAAGTGCTCATTCCCAAGGCTTACGGTAGATCGTTCAAATTGGATGAATTTGCCCAACGATGCATCATCGGGATTGGGAGAGATGTTTACGCGGTTGATGATTTTTTCAATGGCGCTCTCATATTGTTTGAAAATCGGAATACCCTTGAATTGCTCCAGCGTGGCCGTTGCAAAGCGGATGGCTTCCAGGTCTTCATCCCCCAGGGAAAGTTCGGAAATGCTGTATCCCTCTTCCTCGTAGAAATACCCCCCGTTTTGTTTGGAAAACTTGATAGGGGCGTAATAGCCTAACTCTCCTTCATTTTTCATGGCCCAGATATCCTTGTCAATGGTGCTGAGTGAAATAGCATCACCACCGCTGCCAAACAGAGCGTCTTCACAGGCCTGGCGCAAGTCCTCTCGCGTGGGATAGGGCTTGCCCCTGTTCGTCAGACAACGATCAATGATTCGGTAGCGCAGAAGGGCGTATTTATTGGCCGGCATAAGTGAATATCGGCCTCAAAGATGCTGCATCCGATAGGTGCTTTTTCGATTGTTACAAAAAAAATCGCCCCCTTGAAGGAGGCGATTGAAAGGTAGGTTGTGTTATTCGTTAATGCTCGTTAGCCTTGTACAAAGGCACCGCCACTTCATAGAATTTCTTGCGGTGCTCGGTCATGGCTTCTTTGTTCCACTTCATCTCGTGCTGATTAACCGAACAGATACCATAAGGTTTCCTGCACATTTCTTTCAGCTCGGCATTATCAAGGCTTTTATACAGATCCACATCCATCGGGCATTTTAAGGCATTTCCATCTGCAGGATGCTGGATGTTTTTGCAGTTCATCACAAAGGTTTTGCTGAAATAGCCATCCTTTTCAAAGACAACATCATAGTTGGCTCCCGTTTTCAAAAGGACACCATAAAAGCCGTTTTCTTTTGTGGTGGTGGTGCTCACCAATTCACCTCCGGCATAGACCATCACATTGACGCGGTCAATCGTTTTGTTGGGTTTTTTGTCGGCTCTTGAGGCGCCTTCGGGGTTAGGGATCATACCTTCTTCCACGACACCATAGAAGAGGAGTTGAGCTTTTTGGGCATGAACAAGGCTCATCGAGCACAGGAGCATGCAAAGGGTGATTACAGTTTTCATCGCAAGTTTTTAAGTTTTCAACAGGTTATACACGTGTTTTCGACAAAAAGTTGCAGTAAAAACAAAAAGCAACTGATAATCAGTTGTCGTGCTCGCGAATTCTTAGACGAGAAGTTGTATTTAGGCTGTCGACTGCTGTGGAATCGGAGTCATTCGTCGGTATTTTGGTTCCGAGCGACTTTAAGTCGGGCTGACCGGCATCAATCCAGGCGGTATACCAAAAACTTCCGATGGAAATGACCGCAGATTTCATTCGTCGCTCAATCTGACCATCGAGCATTTGACTGTAGGCACGGCTAAAATCCTGAGAATAGACCTTCATGTTAGCCTGTCCACGGGTTTCATAAGAGTACTTTTTCTCCTCCCCAAATCGGGCGGTCAACTCGCGTTCGTAAGACAGGACAGAGTCAACAGCAGCAAAACTTTCCTCTATTCGCTCCCAGATGAAGCCCTGCGGAGCCTTGATGTAACCGGCTTTTCCCACGAAAAAGTCGTAGTCTTCGAAATAGAGTTCGGGTATGCGGCTCTCCCAAAAGCCGTGAATACCGCGTTGCCCCGTTTTCTGACCATTGTAATTGCTGGTTGAATGAAGAGGGACGTGAGCATCTCCGATATAGTGACCTAGTTCTGCCGACAATCGCAGAATGCGGTTGACATCTTCATTGCGGAAGGCGGTAGTCAGTTTTTGTTGTGTGAGATAAACATTCCAGGGTACTATACCATGAGCGCGAAGGGTGTCTTCAGAGAATTTCTCGACAGCATCCGTCCAGCGGCGCGGCACATTGAGAAATGGATTCGGTTGCTCAGGGGTAATATACCGATCCATGTCGATATAGTGGCACTCAGCTTCTCCTTTGACGCTGTAACGACGCTTATCCGGGTCAACCGAATGGTCGATGAGGTATTCCATATGATCCTTATAGAATCCGAACAACTCCTCGGGAAGCGTATAAATAGCCAGTTCATTGATTTTCTTATGTCCAAAAAATCCCCAGGCATTTTGATCCAGGACGCATTTGTGCGGCGTATAGGCTGAGGCCAGCAGCACAACCATTAATACTAGCGCAAAGCGAGCCTGGCGTACCATATTCGATTAAGGTTGAGCCATGGCTTCAGCGCTAAGCCATTGTGCGGGTTCATATTGAAGCTTCACCAGCTCCCCATTTTTGAGAATAGGTATGCAAGGTATCGTATTGGCTGTCAGGCAATATTTTACATCGCGCTGAATGTTTAGTTTAATCAACCGACGGCGATGAGAGGAGGCTCGTAAAAAGCTCCAGAGGTGTTCACGCGCCGAACGGTACATAAACTTAGCCGCCACGGTGCTGTCCTCCACGCACTGAAATTTACGCGATTCGATGAGAATGTCGGCAATGGCTCCCCCGCAGATAGTGTCTTCAAGATTCACCTTGTCCTTCCAGCCGGAAGCCAAGATGAGGGTGTTCTTATGTTGTTCCGCTAGCCACGAGCAAATGATGTCGAGGTTATTGAGGCAGCCGATCACAACCGTTTTGTCTTTAGCGGCCATCTGAATTGCTTTCGTGCCGTTGGTGGTGGTGAGCACAACCGTTTTGCCCTTCATGTTTTCATCCATATAGGCATAGGGACTATTCCCAAAGTCGAAGCCTTCAACGACGCGTCCATCGCGCTCGGCCCCAACGATGTAACCCTTTTGCTTATAATCCAATGCCTCATCCACTGAAGCGACCGGAATGATGCTTTTCACACCATGGTGCAGTGCTGTGGTTATGGCGCTGGTGGCCCTCAGTACATCGATGACCACGACAATTTCGAAATTCTCCTGATACAAGTGATATTGACCGGGAGTATAGCAGACTTCGACAAGTTTACGATCCGTGATAGGTGGCAAAGCGTTCAGATTTTCGGTGAATACAAACGGTCGGGACCTTCATTGTCCCGAGGGCGAAAATAGGTTATTCGTCCATTAGTCAACCATTGAGCGCGTGGATTGTTATTGACTTGTAATCACGCGTGAAGGATTATCTTCGCCGCGCCTTAGGAAAATTCATGATAGAAACTGATATCATCATTGTTGGAGCCGGTCCTTGCGGATTGTTTACCGTGTTTGAAGCCGGACTGCTCAAATTACGCTGTCATTTGATTGATGCCTTGCCGCAAGCCGGTGGGCAGCTGACGGAGATTTACCCCAAAAAACCCATTTACGACATACCCGGTTTTCCGGAAGTGCTCGCCGGCGATCTCATCGAGCATTTGATGAAGCAAGCGGCACCCTTTAAGCCTGGTTTCACGCTGGGTGAGCGTTGTGAATCGTTTGAAAAAACCGATGACGGTCAGTTCATTGTGAAAACTAGTCGAGGTACGTTGCACAAAGCACCAGTTGTGGCCATTGCCGGTGGCTTGGGCTGTTTTGAACCGCGCAAACCGCCCATTGGCAATATTGCAGACTATGAAGACAAGGGCATTGAATACATTGTTCGTGACCCTAATTTCTACCAGGGAAAGCGCGTTATCATCAGCGGAGGCGGAGACAGCGCCCTGGATTGGTCGATTTTCTTGGCTAATGGCGTGGCTAAAGAAGTCACGCTCATTCACCGCAGTAAGAGTTTCCGTGGTCATCCCGATAGCGTACAAAAAGTGCTGGACATGGCTGCCTCCGGTAAGATTAAACTCCTGACCGATGCTGAGGTAGTGGGGGTTCAGGGTTCAGGACACTTAGAGACCATTGAGGTTGACTCTCAATCGGAAGGAAAAATTTCCCTGGCAACTGATCACTGGCTTCCGTTGTTTGGCCTTTCTCCGAAGCTTGGTCCTTTGGCCGATTGGGGACTGAACATCGATAAAAACTCCATTGAGGTAAATACCTATGATTACAGCACTAATGTGCCGGGCATTTATGCCATCGGTGATATCAATACCTATCCGGGTAAATTGAAATTGATCCTGTGTGGATTCCACGAAGCGACACTGATGGTTCAAAGCGCCTTCAAGCGTATTTATCCCGATAAAAACTATGTATTGAAGTACACCACTGTCAACGGTGTTACCGGATTTTAATTGACAATCTTGCTCATCCAGTATGGAAAACATCATTCACATCACCGTCGTTGATAGAGAAGGGCAGGAGCACAATCTTGAGGCTCCAACAGACATGAACATGAACATGATGGAGCTCTGTAAGAGTTATGAATTACCTGTGGAGGGCACTTGCGGCGGAATGGCCATGTGCGCCAGTTGCCATATGTACATCCTTTCAGAACATGAACTTCCTGAACGTAATGATGACGAGGAGGCTATGTTAGATCAAGCCTTCTTTGTGAAAAGTAATTCGCGCCTGGGGTGTCAGTTGCATTTAAACAATGCCATGGATGGCTTGAAGGTGCAATTGGCTGAGGTGGGTGGCTAGTGAGGGAATAAGTTTCCCGTCCAGGTGAAATTCGGTAAATGGTCTTGTTTACGCAGTATTCCCACAATAGTTGGATGTATACCATGATCTTTTGGGAGCTGGGGTCGAGTGTATTATTTACTCTCGTTGTGATTTCAAGAGTAATTTTTCGTTATTTTCACCCTCGTTCATGATTTAAACGTAACAGTTACTCTTATCGAATGGCTAATTTTCAACGCACTGTTCCCTTTAATAATTTGCCTCCGCTGCCTCCAAAGATCGATGTGGAAACCAAGGCTGTCATGAGGAAGGCAATCTCTGCCGGTAGAGCTTTAGCTCAATTGAAGGGTACACTGCTGACTTTACCGAATCCGTCCATCTTTTTGGATACTATCTACCTCCAAGAGGCCAAGGCAAGTTCAGAAGTCGAGAATATCATCACTACGAATGATGACCTCTACAGGTCGATGGTAGCAGATCGCATGATTGAAAATGGTCAGGCAAAGGAGGTACTGTTTTATAAAGATGCTCTGTGGCTTGGGTTGAATGAACTGAATAACAAGCCATTCATCACAACCAATCTCTGTATTAAGATTGTCCAGTGCATTACGCAAAACAGTTCCTCTATTCGCAAAATTCCGGGCACAACGTTAAGTAATACGCGTGGAGAGGTTATTTATAGCCCACCACTGGGCGAGGCATTAATTCGTGAGAAATTGGCTAATTGGGAAAAATTCGTCAATGATTATCAGGGACTAGATCCTTTGATAAAGATGGCTATTATGCATTACCAATTTGAGGCGATTCATCCATTCGCTGATGGAAATGGAAGAACAGGAAGGATACTCTTGTTGCTATACATCAAACTCTCCGGAATGTTAGATACTCCGGCCATCTATCTTAGTGAATACATTAATAGGCATAAGGTAAACTATTACAATACCCTTCGCGGGGTCACAGAGCGTAATGATTGGGAAACTTACATTCTGTATATGCTTGACATGCTGGAACAAACTGCCATTACGGGAATGAATCGTCTGAGCGCTATCTCGGATGCTATGCAGTCTATGGTAGTTGAATTGAAAAGAGATTTGCCTAAAGTCTATTCCAAGGAATTGGTGGAGATATTATTTAAACTTCCCTATACGAAAAGACAGCATTTGGTAGAGGCCAAAATCGGAAACCTAAAGACCGTCGGGCAATATTTGATGGAACTTGAGGGACATGGTTTGCTCTCAGCAGAGAAAGTAGGTAAGGAAAAGCTATATGTTAATCGGAGGTTGATCAATATTTTGGAGAAGAGATTTTAATCGGCTCACTGACTAATGGTTTTGACGGAGGTGTGCGGCTAGTTCAGTGACCTCCACCAATTAAATGAGCTCGTGGTGTCTCAGACTGCCACATTCCAACAGTCGCTTGAGGGCAGGAATCTGTCGAGCCTGATGCGTGAGTTGGATATGCCCCATGTGGTGACAGTCGGTCCCGACAAAACTCACCATTCCTTTTTCAATTAATCGCTCTGTGATACGCTGGCAATTTGGTCCGTACTGTCCCGTAAGACTATTGATGTTGATTTGCAGCAGCACATCTTTATCCAGCATGGATTGGTACTTTTCTAAACTGCGGTGCCAGTATTCATAGCGTTCGGGATGGGCTAAAATGGGCTGATAGCCGGCAAGACGCATGTTGAAAATGGCTCTTCCCAAATTGATGTTTTCCTCAGCAAAGGAGATTTCGAAAAGCACAAATTTCTTCGAGCCACCGAAGGTGAGCAGTTTTCCGGATTCGATTTGTTCTTCAAAATGCTCATCGCAGTAATACTCCGCTGCGGCTTCAATTTCTACGTCTATTTGTCGCGATGTTAATTCAGCCCTTAACTCCTGCAGTTTCCCATGAATGATTTCCGGGGTATTCTTATACATGTCCCAGAAAATATGCGGAGTGGTGATGAATTTCCGATAGCCCATTTCCTGCAAGTGCAAAATGAGCTGAATGGAATCTTCGATGGAAGTTGCGCCGTCATCAATACCGGGAAGTAAATGACTGTGCATGTCAACGCCAAGTGCAGACAAATCAATCGGATCGATTTTCTTCTCCTGTCGCTTGGGTTTCCACTTGTCAAACAGTCCCATGGCGTTACTGTCCGTATTGTGTTTCGTAGTAGCTTCTGTAATTACCACTGGTTACTTGCTCAAGCCAGGCTTCATTGCTCAGATACCAATCGATTGTTTTGGAAAGCAGTTCTTCAAACGGTTGTGTAGGCTCCCAGCCCAATTCATTTTTCAGTTTCGAAGCGTCAATAGCGTAGCGCGCATCGTGCCCGGGACGATCTGTTACGTACGTGATAAGCTTCGCACTTTCACCTTGCGCGCGTCCGAGTTTATCATCCATCAACTTACAAAGCAACTGCACCACGTCAATATTTTTCCATTCATTATTGCCGCCGATGCAATACGTTTCTCCGGATTTACCCCGGTGAAAAATGAGATCGATGGCCCGCGCATGGTCTTCCACCCAAAGCCAATCCCGAATGTTTTCGCCTTTGCCATACACCGGAAGCGGACGGCTGTTTTTGATATTATTGATGATCAGCGGAATCAGTTTTTCAGGAAAATGGTGACTTCCGTAATTGTTGCTGCAATTGCTGACAACAATCGGTAAACCATAGGTGTGATGGTAAGCCCTTACCAAATGATCACTGGATGCCTTGCTGGCGCTATATGGGCTGCGGGGATCATAGGCAGTTGATTCGTTGAACTTTCCTTCCGACCCCAATGATCCGAATACTTCATCGGTGCTCACATGATAGAATCGTTTGCCTGTAAAATCTCCCTTCCAGCAATTGACGGCTGCGTTGAGCAAGTTTGCCGTGCCTACAATATTCGTTTGGATAAACGCATCAGGACCGGAGATGCTCCGATCTACATGGCTTTCAGCAGCAAGATGGATGACGCTATCAAACCGTTCACGCTCGAACAAATCCGAAATGAAAGATTTGTCGGTGATGTCCCCTTTTACAAAGTGATAATTCGATGCTTGCTCAACGTCAGACAGATTGGCCAAATTACCCGCATAGGTGAGTGCATCAAGATTATATATGGCATATTCAGCATAGGTATTCACCAGGCGGCGAACAACATGTGATCCTATGAATCCGGCCCCACCGGTAACTAGAATTTTCATACCTAAAAATTAATCCCTAAAAAAAATCCCCTTTCACCACCATTCACCATTCACTATTCACTATTCACTATTCACTATTCACTGGCTTTACATGCTCCAATAATTCAACTCCACAATCCTTCCTCTATAAAGCCCTTTCAAGTCGATGAGCGCTCCCTTGCCTTCATGCAAGTATGATTTGAATTCGCTCTCCGGCAAGTCCTTATATTCCTTGTGAGCAACACCCAGGATAATGGCGTCGTAGGCGTTCTTTTCAGCTTGCGGAACCAGTCCAAAGCCATATTCGTGCTTGAGCTCGTCGCTGTCGGCATGGGGGTCGATGACATCGACCTTAATACTGAATGATTCCAATTCGCGGATTACGTCGACCATCTTAGAGTTGCGCACATCGCTTACATCTTCTTTGAAGGTTGCTCCCATCACCAGTACGCGCGACTCGAGTGCATTTCGGCCTTGCTCAAGGATTTTTTTGACTGTCTGCTTGCCGACATATTGCCCCATGCCGTCGTTGACATATCGGGCGCTGCTAATGACACGGCTATGGTAGCCTAGCTTTTTAGCTTTATAGACGAGGTAGTAAGGATCCACGCCGATGCAATGTCCGCCCACCAATCCGGGTGTAAACTTCAGGAAGTTCCACTTAGTTCCGGCAGCTTCTAACACATCATACGTGTTGATGTCCATCATATTCATGATCATCGAGAACTCATTGATGATGGCAATGTTGGCATCACGCTGCGTGTTCTCAAGGATTTTACAAGCTTCAGCAACCTTGATACTGGCTGCACGGAATGTGCCTGCATCCACTACAATTTCATAGGTCTTGGCAATTTCTTCGAGCGATTCTGCATCGCAACCGGAAACCACTTTGGTAATCGTGCGAAGGGTGTTTTTCTTGTCACCGGGGTTGATGCGCTCAGGAGAGTAGCCCACTTTGAAGTCAGCTACGCGCTTTAAACCTGACAACTCCTCCAGGATTGGAACACAGTCATCTTCGGTACAACCCGGATAAACGGTGGACTCGTATACCACGTAATCTCCCTTTTTGAGCACTTGTCCTACTGTTCTTGAAGCAGAAAGGACCGGACCAAGATCAGGTAAGTTCAGGTGATTAATAGGTGTTGGAACAGCAATGATGAAAAACGCAACATCCTTCAAGTCATTGATGTCTGCCGTGAAGTGAATATCACAACCGTTAAAGGCAGAAGAATCGAGCTCTTGTGAAGGATCTTCGTTATTGCGCATCATATCGACACGCTTCTGATTGATATCGAAGCCTACAACCTTAATTGAGCGTGCAAATTCCAATGCAATGGGCAATCCAACGTACCCAAGGCCAATGACAGCAAGCTTGGCCTCTTTGTTTTTGAGTTGATTATAGATCATAATAACCGACTTATCAGCGTATAGAGGCGCGAAAATAGTGTTTTTAGACAAACATTCCCGAGGGAATTAGACCGTGGGCAATAAACTGCGGTTGTACTTTTCGAAATTCTTATGTTCAACCTTGTTAAGCTCATCGGTGGATAGCGAGCGGAAATAGTCGTAGGTGACTTTCAATCCTTGGCTGCGGTGCACTTTTGGTTCCCAGCCTAGTAGTGATTTCGCCAAGGTAATATCCGGGCGGCGCTGCTTGGGATCGTCTACCGGAAGGTCTTTGTAAATGACCTTCTGAGTGGTTCCCGTAAGTTTGATGATTTCTTCCGCGAAATCTCCGATGCTGATTTCATCAGGGTTACCAATATTCACCGGACCGCTGTAATCACTGTGCAGGAGTCTGTAGATGCCATCAACCAAATCATCCACATAGCAGAAGGAGCGCGTTTGAGAGCCATCTCCAAAGACTGTAAGATCTTCTCCGCGCAATGCCTGGCCAATGAAGGCCGGAAGCACACGTCCGTCGTTCAGTCGCATGCGTGGACCATAAGTATTGAAGATGCGGACAATGCGAGTTTCCAATCCGTGAAAGGTGTGATAGGCCATAGTCATCGCTTCCTGAAAGCGCTTGGCTTCATCGTAAACACCACGCGGACCAACCGGATTAACATTTCCCCAATAGGCTTCTGTTTGCGGGTGAACAGTCGGATCACCATAAACCTCGCTGGTACTGGCAATGAGCACGCGGGCTTTCTTTACCATGGCTAATCCAAGGCAGTTGTGAATTCCCAGCGAACCTACTTTCAATGTCTGAATCGGAATCTTGAGGTAGTCGATTGGACTGGCGGGAGAGGCGAAATGAAGAATGTAATCAAGGTGTCCGGGAACGTGAATAAACTTCGAAACATCATGATGATAGAATTCGAAATTCTCCAGCGGGAACAGGTGTTCGATGTTTTTCAAATCTCCGGTAATCAAGTTATCCATTCCGATAACGTGATTGCCCTCGCGGATAAACCGGTCGCACAAATGTGAACCCAGGAATCCGGCAGCTCCGGTAATCAGTACTCTCTTCATTGCAGGTTTAAGGTGATTGGGAAGGCGAATGTAATGAAAACTGTTCTAGACTGTATGTATTTGTTTACCAAAACAGGAAATCGATGAATGCCTAAATTATCGGTTATTTGCATCCCACCATATTCGAGATGAATACACGAGCGCAGCAATTTCAGGAGCAGGGCTATTTGGTTATTGAAAACTTCAACACACCTCAGGCGTGTGATGAGTTGATGGATCGGGCCATGATGCTCGCTCAGAGCTATGATTACAAAGGGCATCCTTCCATTTTTGAGACCGGCAATCAGACGCTTTCTGCCGACGATTACTTCCTGAATTCAGGAGATAATATCTCTTTTTTCTTTGAAAAGGATGCTTTCAATGAAGCGGGTAATTTGAAGAGGGGATTATTTGAATCGCTCAACAAAATCGGGCATGCCATGCATGATTTGGATCCGATATATGATGGCTTTTCACGTTCCCCCCATATGAAGCAACTGGCATCAGAGCTTGAATTGTGTCAACACGTCATCATTCAGAGTATGCACATTTTCAAGCATGCTCAAATTGGCGGGGAAGTGGACGTGCATCAGGACTCCACATTCTTATATACCGAACCCAATACCTGCATCGGATTTTGGTTTGCATTGGAAGATGCAACGATTGAAAACGGCTGTATGTGGGCGGCAGCAGGTGGTCACCGAACCCCGCTGCGCTCATGGTTTCGCAGAAAAGATGACCAAGGCCTTGAAATGCACGAGTTGGATGCCATGCCCTGGGAAATGGACAACATGCAGCCGCTGGAAGTCAAGAAGGGCGCTTGTATTGTTCTCCATGGAGCGCTCCCTCATTACAGCAGACCCAATACCAGCGGTAAATCCCGCCAGGCCTATGCCATTCATACCATTGATCCGCGAGCGCATTATCCGGAGAGGAACTGGCTTCGTCGAAACACTCATTCCTTACGAGCCATATGAATCGATTCACCTATTTGATTGTTATTATATTGCTTGCAGCCTGCAGCGGAAGTCGGAGAGAGGAGCTCGCTGCTCAAGCGTCTGTTGTTCGAACTGAATTGCCTTTTTATGCAAAAGGCTTTTCGATTGATGTTCTTGCCGACAGCACCAAGCGCATCGTGCTGTATAATTTGGAAGCACCCGGTGAAACGCTCCAAGTGATTCATTGGAAGCCCCGAGCACTAAATTCAGTGGGGTGTCTTTCGACGACGCATATTCCGTTTTTTAAAGTATTGGAAAGACTTAGTCTACTTAAAGGAGTTGGTTTCGCAGATCGCCTCCAAGACTCTTTGTTAGCCGATGCAGTTCAGCGAGGTCAGATACGCAACCTAACCTCCGGCAATGAACTAGACCCGGAGGCTGTTTTCTCGGTAAGTCCCGATTTGTTGTTTGTTTACCCTTTTGGAGGAGCCGGATATGAGAAGTTTTTACAGCGCGGAATTGGGTGTGTTCAGGTGTCAGAGTACCTCGAAAAGCATCCGCTTGGAAGGGCTGAATGGATAAAAGTATTTGGTGCCTTGCTTCAATGCGAGCAGGAGGCGGATAGTGTTTTTCGGACAATTGAACGAGAATACATCGCTTTGAGAGATGCTCAATCCAAGTCTGCCACCGGAAAATCAATGTTTCTTGCGTCAATGGATGGCGATCGCTGGGCTGTTTCGTCGTCCAACAGTTTCATCGCTCAACTCATCACCGATGCCGGTGCACGCTATCATTTCAAAGATTCATCAGCCACAGGAAACCTCGTGCTGTCATTTGAGTCGTTCTATATGGATGCTAATAAAGCTGACTATTGGGGAAAGATTGTGTATACTGAAGGCACTCCTTCAGTAGCAGATTTCATCGAGCACGACGATCGTTTGCGCTCGCTCTCACCGGTGATGAATCAACGTTTGTTCTATTGCAATGCCCTTCGCGATGATTATCACGGCCAGGCCCTTTTAGAACCTCAGGTGTTGTTGAATGATTTGGTTGGAATAGTGAATGATAGCTCGGATGTTACATTCCCATTCCGTTATTTCCATCCATTGACTCTTGGCTATCCTTCCGAGCAGAACTAAGTGTATCTTTGACACTGGTGATGAAGTCATACTCAGCGTTACTCCTTACTCTGTTTCTGTCAAATTGCTCGATAGTAATCGGGCAGAACTACACCTTAAACGGAGATGCTGTTCCCGCCGGTGGCACCTGCATTGCGGTCACGCAAAATCAGCTTTGGCAAAACGGCTCCGTATGGTACAACAACCAAATCGATTTGAGTCAGCCTTTCACCTTAGAGTTCAACATGACCTTTGGAATTCAGGACGACAACGGTGCCGATGGAATGGTGTTCGTGTTGCAAACGGTGGGGCCCAATGCTATTGGATCAAGCGGAGCAGGGATGGGGTTTGCCGGATTCAATCCGTCATTCGGAATCGAGTTCGATACCTATCAGAATGGTGAACTTGGAGACCCGTTTGCTGATCACATCGCGTTCTTGCGCGATGGCAACAATGACCACAATTCCTTTCAAAATCTAGCCGGTCCTGTATCCGTTCATCCCACGAATATCAACGTAGAAGATGCACAAGCCCACGGCATTAAGATTACCTGGAATCCGGCTACTCAACTGGTCGAACTCTATTTTGATTGTCTGTTAAGGCTATCCGATAACATCAATTTGGTCGGAAGTGTTTTTGGTGGAAATCCGCTGGTTTATTGGGGATTTACGGGATCTACAGGTGGGCTGCCGAATTTACATGAAGTCTGTCTTGCCGAGACTTATTCTTTTGAAACCGATCCAATCGTTTACATCTGCCAAGGTGAATCCGTTGATCTTAATGCCAATGGAAATCCGGAAGGCACGTTTAACTGGGTACCTGCAACAGGAGTCAACGATCCGACGCTGCAATCGGCTATTGCCACTCCTGCGATAACCACCAACTACTGTTGTGATTATACCGATATCTGCGGCAATACGACCACAACCTGCATTGAAGTCATTGTAGAAACGCCTCCTGTCATTGACGCCGGTTTCCCGGACGCCTTTTGTGAAGGCGACAGCTACGTGCTGCAAACCATCTGTGACCAGCCCAATGCGCTGTTAAGTTGGACAACTGTCGATGGTCAGTTCACTTCATCCACGGATATTCTTCAACCTACAGTGAATGGGCCCGGGACGTACTCGGTAGACGCTGCCAGTCCGAATGCGGGTTGTCCATCTTCCGATAGCGTTTTTCTGCAAGAGATCCCTTTGCCCAACCCGGTGTTTGAAGCTGCTGTTTCCAAGTGCAGTTATAACGATACGCTGCTCGATATTGGCAGCACATGGGAGTCAATAGAATGGTTTGATGGAACAACTTCAGCAACCTATTTGGCCTCTATTGCCGGCGATTATGCGGTAACGGTTTTTGAAAATGGATGTGACACGACGGTTACGTTTACCGTCACAAATGTTCCATTGCCTTCCATCGAACTTGGTCCTAATCAAGTTATCTGTGAAGGCGATATCGCTACGCTGGATGCCGGTGTTGCAGTTGTGTGGCAAGACAATGTAACGGCGGCCGTGCGTGAAGTAACGCAAAGCGGTTCTTATATCGCGTTGTTTGAATCACAGGGATGCCAAGTAGTAGATAGTGCATCGGTGGATGTTCATATTCCACCGATTATTACCCTCGGCGGTGATACGGTATTTTGTGAAGGGGAGAGTTTTGTGTTGAATGCTCAGCTCGGTGGTATTTGGCAAGATGGCAGCGTGGGAAGTTCTTTCGCGGCAACACAAACAGGTGATTATTATATTCAAGTTCAGCAAGGGCCTTGCACCGTGCGCGACACGATAGAGCTCACTCGCATCGATTTGCCCCGAGTTACCTTAGGAGCTGACCCCGTTTTTTGCGAAGGTCAAACGTTTGAAATTGGCTTTACCGGCAGCAACACCGATGTGTTTGTATGGTCTACCGGAGATACGACCGAAACGATTACACTGGCTGAGAGCGCGAATATTGGTATCACTGCAGCCAATGTGTGTGGTTCTGCCACAGATTCGCTGGAAGTTGTTTTCGAGGATTGCAGTGAATTGGTTTTCCTGCCAACGGCATTCACACCCAATGGCGACGGGCTAAATGACTTCTACATACCTGCTGTGGCCAATGTTGAATTGTATGAGTTGTGGATTTTTGATCAGTGGGGAAGAGCGGTATTTCATACCGAAGACCCAACTGAGGTGTGGCAAGGTGACAACAATAGTGGGGGGTATTATATCGCCAATGGTATTTACAATTTCCGCGTGCTATACAGAACAAATCAAGGGACCATTCAAGAGCGACGAGGGTATATTCAAATCATTCGCTAGCCTTTGTAGGAGGCGCGTTTCAAACGATCGTTGATGGCTCGACCTAAGCCATAATCGGGAACATATTCAGCAATAATTTTAGCATGAGAATCCGCATCAAGTTTGCGCATCGCAGCAAACAAGTTGCGAGCGGCCTCGTGCAAATCGCCGGATTCCGATAAACGAATATTGCGATAGTTGTGATAGCTGTCGCGGAAGCTCAGGATGCTGACATCAGAGCCATGGTCGTGCAGGAGTTCATGGATATTACCGAGTAATAGTTCTTTGCGGGGGGCGTAGTGTGAGTGTAACATACCGGGCGCTTGTGGTGAACTGGAGCTAACGGCATTGATTTCAACAGGCCCGATGACTTCTTCAATGGCTTCGACACTAAGTCCCCCCAGACGCAGAATACGCGAAATTTTATTCGTGCAGTCGATGATGGTGGATTCCACGCCCACAAGGCATTCGCCACCATCAAGAATGAAGGGAATGCGGTCGCCTAGCTGCTCAGCCACGTGAGCCGCTGAAGTAGGGGAGATGTAACCAAAAGGATTGGCGCTCGGTGCGGCCAGTGGAAAGTCAAGTTGCGCAAGTAGATCCAGTGTCAACGGGTGACTAGGCATTCGCAAGCCCACTGTATCCATCCCGGATGTGACGATGTGTGGGATGATTTCCTTTTTCGTCAAGACAATCGTCAATGGACCGGGCCAGAATGTGTCCATCAGTTTGCGAGCGGCCACTGAAATTTCATGAGACAATGATTGAGCCTGCGCAATACTTCCCACGTGTACGATTAAGGGATCGAAATGCGGACGGTTCTTCGTTTCAAAGATGTTGAGCACTGCATCAGCATTCAGGGCATTAGCCGCAAGCCCATAAACAGTTTCGGTTGGAATGGCAACGGTTTTTCCCTCCCTGAGCAGTGTAGCTGCCTGAGCGATTACCGATTCATTGCCTGATTTCATGTTACAAAGATGCGCGAAATCTCCGGCCTTCGTCAATACTGACTTACTTCACCGGTTTGTCGCGAAGGATCATACCGAGCTCCACAACATAGACCACAGGATCAATTTCCGGCATCGAGGGAACGAGTCTGTAGCTGTATTTTCCGAAGGTTGGGAACTCCTTGGAATCATCCAGGACATATTCAATATCGATAAGGTCGAATCCTTTCTCACCGTAAAATTCACCGGCGGCATTGCGAATGGGAACTTCGACATCTCTCCGAACCGATTCGCCGGCAGGGCTCTCCTCGGTCACTTGCAGCATCAATTTATCATATGGATAACCCGATCCCACGCGCACTGCAAGCACCAATTCGTAGGCATGTTTGTTTTCGGCAACATCTACATCAAAGCGAATCGCCTCATTGGAAGCCCATTCATATTCTTCCCCCACGCTCTTGTATTCGCTGTAAAGAACCCTGCCCTCATTGCAAGCCCCAATTCCAACGACCATCAGAACCGCACAGCTAAACGTATTAAATCCCAATTTCATAATTCCCCCTTTTCACTATTCACCATTCACCATCATCCCTCCATTCCCTCCATACTCTGCTTCATATTCTTTCGCTTGAACACCGCCGCATCCACCTTTCCGAATTTCCAGCCGAAGTTGAAACGGAAGAGTTGCCAGTCGCGCCGTTTGAAGGTGTCCTGGATAAAAATATCCGTTTCACTGTGTGTGAATTGCACCCGAGTGCGCAAGACATCTTGCATGGAAAGGGTAAGGGTCATGTTTTTCGTTTTTCCAAACTCCTTCTTGAGCGAAAGATCGAGACCATAGGTTGGTAGCACATACCCTTGAACGGTATTGTCGGTGCCACCCCACATACCTCCGCCACCTCCGCCACCGCCTCCTCCGCCCATGCCATTAGCGCGATCGCTCGAGCCGACGGTGAGCGCCTTGCGGCTGCTGTAATCAAATAGCGCCTGGAAAGTGAAATTGCCGGGAAGTCGGAAAATGGCATTGGTCTTTGTCCACCAGCTAGCCTGACTATTGGTCAAACTTGCGCTGATGTTGGTGCCGTCGATAGCAGATTGATACAGGTTCAGATTCACGGTTAAATCAAACCATTTGGTTATCGTATTTCGACTGACCAATTCCAAACCAAAAGCAGTGCTGCTAAGCGCATTGTCATAGGTGTTAATGACGATTTCTCGCTGCATGACTTCATTGAACTCCGTTACTTGATTTCGGATGGTGAGGTTGGTGATATAGCGCGCATAAGCCGTTGCAATGAACACGTTCTTCTTGTCGTAGGCATTCTGGTAGGAAAGCTCTGCCAGATGCGTGAATTCGGGTTGAAGCTCCGGATTTCCGCGACTGACATTCAGACTGTCGCTGTAGTCAACGAACGGAATGAGCTGCATGAACGACGGGCGGTTGATTTTTCTGGAAAGTGCCAGTTGTACGTCCTGTGTCTCGCTCACCACGCGTGTCAAGTAGAGCGAAGGGAAAAGACTAATGGGGTATTGCACGCGAAACTCCAGCGTTGTATCGCGCAGTTGCCCTTTGTAATTACTACTTTCAGCGCGTAATCCTAGCTGATACTTCCATTTCTCCGCATTCTTTGAAACAGTTCCATAGGCGGCATAGACTTGATCAACGAACTCATAATTGACCAGCAATCCCGGAATTTCAATATAAGTTTCAGAGGCTGCGTCGAATCGTTCGTTCTTATACACGCTCTCGTAATGGCGTACCGAACCGCGGATGCCTGTTTCGAACTTCAGGTTGTCATTCACTTTGTTGGTGAAATCCGTTTGTGAGGTGTAGAGCTGCATTTTACCGCCACCGGATTGCCGTTGAATGTTAGTCAAATAATCCGAATAAATACTTTCATAATCCCCTTGAAACGTACTCTCGATAAGGTTAACGTTGACGTCAGCCGTGAGCTCGGTTCCTTCCTTCGCGAAGAGATGCTTGTAGAGCAAACTGCTGCCATAGTTGCGAAATTTTCGGTCGGTGATGGAGTTGCGCAGATAGGCACTGGTTCCGATTACGGAGTCATTAGCTAGAGTGTCGGTTTGCGCATCAATTTCGTCGGTGGGATTGAATTGCCCGCGAGTAAGGCTCTGCGAAAATGTCCAGGTATTGCGATTATCTGCAAACCAATCCACGCCAACCTTTCCATTCAAGAAGAATCCGAGATTGGTTGAAACTTGATCTTGATGCAAACTGGTCGTGTCGGAAAGGAGATAGGTGTCGCGATCTGTTGTGCCGCGACTAATGCTCTTTCGCTGATTGTAATTGGCGTTAGCGAAGAAGTTGAATTTGCCTTGTCGGAGGTTGATGTCACCACCCAAGTTTGTTCGTGGTCTGCTGTCGGCACCTAACCGCATGCTGCCATTATAGCCCATGCCACGGTTGTGCTTCATCACAATGTTGACGATTCCGCCGCCGCCACCGCTAGCGTCGTATTTCGCTGAAGGATTGGTGATGACTTCCACCTTCTGAATAGCATCCGCCGGAATTTGATCAATGGTGAGCGTAGTGGGACGACCATCCACGAAAATCTGCGGGGCACTGTTGCGCATGGAAACATTACCATCGAGGTCAACCTGAACGGAAGGGATATTACGCAACACGTCTTCTGCCGTGCCGCCGGCGTTCATGGGATTCTTCTCCACATCATAGATGCGCTTGTCGAACTCAATACGGTAATCGCCATCACCGCCATCGATGACGACCTCTTTCATCGTCGTGCTCACCGCAAGTTTGATGTTGCCCAGATCCTTCTCCGGCATGCCCATTCCCTGACCGGCATTGAGCGTAAAAGGAGCGCGATAAACACCATAACCAACGAAGTTCACCGCAAGTGTCAGTGGTTCGCCAACAGGGATATTATCAACGGAAAAGTCGCCGTTGGCTGCAGAGATACCACCATTCACCAAGGGTGCTTTTGTGGTATCACTGCCTTCGGCGACTACCTTCAATACTTGAATAACGGCGTATTCTACAGGCTTTTTCGTATCGGCGTCAATGACCTTTCCATAGACCTTCCCGGTCATCGCTTGACGAGGACCGCCGGGTCCTCCGCCTTGACGTTTGCCGCCGCCAGGAGGCTGGGCAAGCGAGGTTAGCGTGAAGCAGAAACAAAGAATGGAGAGGAAAAGTGGTCTTAACATAGTGTGCAAAGATGGATAGGAAATACCAATCAAAATCACCAAACAAAGAACGGTTGGAAAGGTTTATGTAAAATTTATCAGGTTGCCTCCTGATAAGATAAACTCAGTTGATAATTGAGCCTAAGTCGTCTATATTTGTGACATGCTGAAGGTTTCCGACGTAATATCAGTTAGTGCTGAAGTAATGAACAACCAAGCCGTCTTCAAGGGCAGCAGGGTTACGATTGAAACACTGTTCGATTATCTCGAGAGTGGTGAAACCGTGGAAACATTTCTATCTGAATTTCCATCTGTTTCCAGAGAACAAGCAATGGCTGTAATAGAAATTGCCTCAAAATTACTTTCATCACGAAATATCATTAAACTGTATGAAACTGCTGCTTGATGAAAATCTCCCTAAAAAGCTAAAGCAGGATTTTATTGAGTTTGAAATTTATACAGTGGTTGAAATGGGATGGTCGGGTACAACCAATGGAGTCCTAATGCAATTAATGATTAGCCAACAGTTTGATGTATTGCTCACCTTCGATAAAAATCTGCAGTATCAACAGAATTTTTCAAAATACACCATCGCAGTGGTTGTTTTGAATGCACCGAATAATACTCATGCAACGTTAAAGCACCTAGTAGCAATGGTAAAGGAATACTTGGCTTCTCCAATGATTAAAGGGCCAAAGGAGATTAAGATTCAATGATATGAGTGACTATATACTCTTAATAAATTACGCCAGACGATTCAGTATAAACATGGGACAACAGTGTTCGCTTTCTATTTTAATTGTAATAGCTTCTATTAACGTTGTCTTCGCACAAAACTTCACCAGAACATCCATTGACGTGCTTGTCAACGGCACCGCGCTGAACGATCCATGGGCGGGAGGACTCAATTCCTGTCAGTTCTCGACATTCGATGCGAATCTTGATGGCGTGAAGGACCTCTTCGTATTCGATCGCAACGGTGGCAAGTTCAGTGTCTTCATCAACGAGTCAGCCACGCCCGGAACGTATGATTACCATTACACCCAAGCTTACAATGATTTGTTTCCGGCGAATTTGCGCAACTGGGTGCTCCTGCGCGATATGAATTGTGACGGCAAAGAAGATATCTGCGCCAATTCAGGTAGCGGATTCAAAGTTTATCTCAACACGTCGCAAACGAGTTTGTCCTTTGACCAAACCATTAATCCCAATATTCAAGCGCTGTATGAGTGGGACGGTTCTGCGCCGCTGGTTTCAGGAATTTTCTGCATTTCACCGGATGTGCCGGCCATTGATGACTACGACGGTGATGGCGATATGGACATGTGGAGTTGGAATGAATTCAGCACCGCGTTGTATTTCTTTAAAAATATGGCGGTCGAAAATGGTAATTGTGGTACAATGGATTTCGTATGTCGCAACCGCTGCTACGGCATGTTTGGCGAGAGTTCGGAGAGTTTTACGCTCTTGTTGGATACCGACTTCGAATGTGATTTCAACGTCCTAAATCCACGCGGTGATGACCCCGGTCCATACCGTCACACCGGTGGAACAACAGCCATGTACGACTTGGACAACAACGGTCTCAAGGACCTGATCATCGGCGATGTGGCTGCCAACGCGCTTACTGCGCTTTTGCTGGTGGAATCATCCACCGGTCAAGACAGCGTAGCCACTGTCCACTATGATTTCCCGGCAACGTTTGGAGCCGGTAGCGGCATCAATATGATTACGTTTTTGGGCGGATATTTCATTGATGTCAACAATGATGAAGTACTGGATCTTGTCGTGAGCCCTAACGCGGATCTCGATGCCCGCGATCAGCGCAGCGTGTTGCTTTACCTTAACGAAGGAACCAACGCTGAACCTGTGTTCACGGAAGTCATGGACAATTTCCTGCAAAGTGATATGGTCGATCTTGGCGCCGGAGCCTATCCGACTTTGGGGGATGTCGACGGCGACGGGTTGATTGACTTGATAGTCTCTAATCGTAAGCGATTTGACGTGAACGATAATTATACTTCACGTTTACATTTCTTTAGAAATACGGGGACTTCGACTGAGCCTGAGTTCGCTTACCTCGACACGAATTTCCTGGATATTCCTTCCTTGCAATGGCAAAATATTCATCCTGCACTAGGCGACTTAGATGGGGATAATGATCCCGATTTAGTAGTCGGTGACTTGATGGGTAACCTGCATTATTTCGAGAATGTGACTGTCGGAGGCGTTGTTTCGTTTGTTGCAGCGCCGGCTCCAATTACGGATGAAACAGGGGAGATGATTGATGTGGGACAAAGCGCAACACCACAGATTTTTGATGTGGACAATGATGGTCTAAAGGATATTTTGGTGGGAAGCCTCAATGGCAGCATTGCTTATTACCGAAATTTAGGAACTGCTCAAACAGCAACATTCACATGGGTGACAGACAGTCTGGGGCAAGCCATTGCCTCGAGTCTTTTAGGCATTCAGGGGAAAAGCGTTCCATGCATGTACCGCGATGCGAATGGCACTCATTTATTGTTGGGAACCGAGCCAGGCAATATCATGGCATTCAGTGGAATCGATGGTAACCTAAGTGGGGCATTCAACCTGGACACCGATGACTTCAACCACATGCGTGAAGGTGGTCGAACAGCGCCCGCTGCAGGCGATTTGAACGGAGATCAAATCATCGATCTCATCATTGGCAATACAGGAGGCGGATTGGCTTATTGGCAGCATGTGCCGACCGAGGTACCACGAAAGCTTTTGAGTGAATTTATGCTCTACCCAAATCCTGCAGAAAGTCGTGTTTCAATCATTCTGCCTCAGCTGTGTGCTTTACCTGTGGAACTTTCTTTGACTGATTTTCAAGGTAGACAAATTAGGCGGATGAGTTTGACTTCAAGTAGGAGCAGTTTCGATATTTCTCAGATTCAAGACGGTTGCTATATTATAAATGTGCAGGGCGAGAATTTTTCATCGACCAACTGCCTAATGATATTACGTTAATGAATTGTCATTAAAACGACGCCCCATCTCACAAATACACCTATGTGATGCCATATATTCGTGGTAAATCTTAACCCCTATGAAAAAACAGTTTTACATTTTACCTCTTGCATTTGCTGCAATTTCAGCCTTACAAAGTTGCTCTGTTGCCCTTCCTTCTCAAGGAGTTGCTCGCCCGGTTGATCGAGTTGCCACAGCTTGGACCGCAGTCGGTTCAGTTCGTCATGAGTATTATTCAAAGTTTCCAACCGGAGTTATTCCTTATGATGCCTTGCTTGCCGAGGCGCATAAACAATACGGTGCCGATGTGGATATTATCGAAATCAAAGAGGATAAAATCAAGTTGGACGCAAAAACCCGCGCTGAACTTATAAAGGAAAAAAAGGGAGTATTTAATTACAAGTTCGTTTATAACGCTCTGGTCATTAAGTACAAATAGTCGGAATTTTATCAAACGGAATGGCGTCGAAAGACGCCATTTTTATTTCCCACCGGTCAGCGTTTTCAATCCGCTCACCAATGGTCCGAAATTGAACGACTGTGCCATCGCAATTTCGCCATCAGCCGTGCGCGCATAGAAATAGTCGAGGTCAAACGGAATGATGTTCCCATAATCATCTTCCATCGGCTTGCGTGCGTTTTTCAAGAACAGATCCACGCTTACGATTTGTCCCTGTTGATCCGTCACCGATAGGGTATAGGCCGGCTGCGATGCGCGCAAACTGTCGCATTGTGAATTACTGAGCTGCGTATTGAACGACTCCACGTGGACCTTTTTAAAACGCAAAAGCATATCTTTCACGGCAACCGTATCGAACATCGGAACAGGGGTGTTGCATTGATCTTGTGCATCGCAACCGAAGAGCGTCAAGTTGTTTCCTCCGCCATAGCGCACCTCCCAGCTATCGGTCGGAATGAGGTGATTCACCACCCGCACGCGACTCACTTCCAGATTTGGATATTCAAAGATGCCCGTATAGCGCCATTCCATTTCATTGGTGAAGAATCGGGTTGAAAGGAAGCCTGTAAAGCCTTCAATATGGGTAATATAAGGTTCTTCACTTCGACCGATTTCAGGGATTTCAAGAAGCATGACTGTTCCGGTATGATCGGGAGTAGGCACACCAACATACCAGATTTTGGCCGGTTCCTCACCACCGGTATAGATGGCCACACGCTTGCCCGAAGATGCCAGTAGCTTCATCATGTTGTCGCGAGAGGAGTCACTTACGTTTCCGCGTATGCGAATACGGTTAAATGTTTTCAGCATCAGATTCACAGCATCTTCTCGCGCTTGAAACGTGTTATTGAGTTTCCACAAACGTTGTCCTTGAACGCGCTCCAAGGTTGCTGATTTACCCAAATGATCCGTAATAACCACTTTGGTGACAGCAGCTGTGTCTTCAATGGCAAAATCAGAGAGTGGTTTATCAGCGAGCGTTCCAGTGTTGGATTTGAAGTAAACAACACCGGCCGTAATAGCCAGAAGGGCGAGGATGGCCAGTAAAACAACATTCTTCTTCATAATCAACAAACGGTAAGTGAATTATCGAGCAGCACTCGTCCAGCGTTTTTTCCTCCAAACAAATTGAATAAGCCCCAGCAAACCAACCACAGCGATTGGCAATACCGTATTGATGAGTTTGATGGTAGAGCGGGAGGTTTCAATCTTTTCTGCAGCGAGTTTGCGCAGTTCGATGGTGCGTGAACGCACACTGATGAGCGACTGATCATCGAGCAGGTAGTTCATGCAATTCATCAGGAATTCTTTGTTGTCAAACAACACCCGACGGAATTGCGGATCATAGCCCAGCGCAATCGGCATAGGTTTGCCTCCGCGCATATCGACTTCGTTGTAAGCAATATCGCCATCGGCAATGACAATCATTTTCGTCGGCATACTCTTATCGCGATAGGCGATGTTCGGGTCTTTTTTAATGGCATCCGGGGTTTGATCGCGGAAGGCGCTCGGGAATTTTCCTTCAAGAATCATGGCCATGGTGCGCTCCGGAGCAGTACCGTTTTGGAAATATTCCTGACCGAAGGAGAGCAATTGAAGATCAACGCGCACAGGGGCTCTCAACTCTTTCGACAAGGGAGAACTCTTCAGAAGCGGAATCTTGATAATTTCCGAAGTGGCATTCACAGTATCGAGGCTGCCGGCGAATTCCAATTTAATCGGATCCAGATTAGCTGTAATCGGATGCGTGTTGTTGGAGGAGAGAATCAGCGGCGCGTAATAATTCGTGCGATCGGTATAAGCACGCTGATTGCCCATGGGACCGTTGTCCAAAATGATGGGAGCACCTTGGAAATCGATCATCAAGGAACGGTTTAAGCGAACGCCATATTCAAACAGCATTTCATACACGCCGTTTTCGTTGCTCACCGCCATGGTCGTTTCCGATTTGCGCAGACTGTCCATGTTGATTTTGAGCGCATCGAGCATCCACAGCACCTTTCCACCATTCATGACGAACTGATCTATCACAAAGCGATCCTTGTCACTAATAGTAGAATCGGGACCAGCAACCACCAGTGCCGCATACCGATTGGTGCGCAGGGTCATGGCATCCGCCTTATCACTGAGTGCGTTGATTTGCGAATCAATGCGCACCGGTTCAACATCATAATTTTCACGAAGCCCGAAGATGAAGTCGGCCAGGTGAATTCCGGGAATCTCGCGGTGACCGGTAAGCACAGCAATCGCCGGCTTGTCTTTCCGGGTAATCTTACGCAGACTGTTGGCCAGTTCATATTCCAGGTTATTCACGCTGGTGTTGACCATTTGATCGGCTGCAACGGGCGTTTCCGTTTTCAAAAACTGAATAGGATATTCGCGGCCCTGATATTCAACGATGGCTGCCGGCCAGATGAGTTTGGAAGCCTGTGCGCCCTTGTCATTGAATGAAATATTCGTGAATCGCAGTCCTTTCTCATCGAGCGCCTTGAACGTCTCATTGATAATCTTATCGTCGCCGCTTTCATACGGATCGATGAACTCATAGTCAATATCACCGTCGCTGTAATCGCAGAATTCATCCAACCGCTCCTTGATGCTATTCTCCAACCGTTTGAACTCCGCCGGGAATTCACCGTGGAGATAACAACGTATGAAAAGCTTATCATCGAGGTTCGCCAGCATCTCTTTGGTTGCCGGCGTAAGGGAATGGCGCTTCTCTTCCGTTAAGTCAATTTTGAAGAAAAAGTATGAAAGCAAAAATGCAGACACCAGCACAATGGCCAGTGACAGCAGCAATTGAACGATGTCGGAACGTTTTCTTCTCATGCCTTCTTTTCGACGATTAAATAGTGGTCAAATTTCGGGAATACCAACCCTAATCGATGCAGTTGAAAATAGCAGACTTATTCAACCCTGCTGTTGATCAGTTGACGGATATACTCATCGGCAAGCGGTCCTTTGTTCATGAGCACATCGATAATGGACAGATTGCTTTCAAACAGATGACGGTCGCTGAATACCTGAAGGTAGGGCGGGGCATCCCGCCAGCGATAGATCGGTTCCCAGCGATAGGTCCAATCGCCTTCGCGATAACTCCAGGGCTCATCCACCATCGTGAGCTGCGCGCTAACCTTACAGCGCACAATCCATTCGAAAGCCGCGATATTCTGGTCCAACAGAAAGTCAGTTGGCTTGAGCAGTACATCCGAAAGGCTATCGAAGTAATGCTCAAAATAGGCCGCCTTGCCGTAGGCGGAACGAAGCGTTGCCAGATGTTGTCTGCGCCAACGCTGATCACTGATGCGGATATCTTTGAAGGGCGTTTTCATTCCCTTTTGACCGCTAACCGGCGCCGTAAGGCTCAAGCGACCGTTTACACCGAGCACGTCATACCGATTACGGTAGGTTTGCTTCAGGTAGTTTTCATTCAGGTTGATAAGTGGACGAAGATTACACAACGCAAACCATTGCGGCGATGGGAATAGGCAAAACGGTATTGTGTTGTCGTTAGCCATCGAGATTTATTCATGTGTGTCGGTATCCAGAATAAACCAATAATAATAACCGTATCCCAGAAATATGGCGCCCACAATCATGGGCACAAGGAAGAATACGATTGATCGCTGCTGGGATTCGGGGAGATTAAGTTCCTTGATATAGCCTTGAACAGGGATAACGATGACACTGAGAAACAGCAACAAAAAGGCGATGTTGTAGGCCATATTCACCCTTCGCCAGATTTTGCGTTTCAATGGATTGCCTTCTGCGTCGTAGCGCACGGATTCCATGGCGTTGCGGGTTCTGGCTTTGCGCTGTTGGTGTTCGACCCAGAGTTTGTAGATCATCTCACGGCGTTGCAACTCTTCTCGAGAAATCGCTTCAGCGCGGAGCATCGTATCGAAGTTGTGCCGCTGCGTATGATCCATCAAAAAAGCATAGGCTTGCTGGCATTCTAAAAACCGCTCATGGGCATCGGGAGCGGGGTTCACATCCGGGTGAAATGCTTTGGCCTTGGCGCGAAAGGCGCTGCGGATTTCATCTTCTGATGCACCGTTGTCTAGACCAAGGATGTGGTAATAGTTTTTCATGTTAGCCACCGACTTCGCCTCGCATGTACATATCCATCACACCCAGGATGAATCGCAGCACCAACAGAGCGCCAATTACAGCGGTTATTATAACGCGCACTTGGGCTTCGCGTTTGGGAAAGCGATCAAACTGCACAATGATATCGACGGCCAGAGAGGCCACGGCAAGAAATTCAATAAAGGTGATGAGCTTCCAGTGCTTTGCGATTTCAGGGTAAAAACCTTCCGGCCAATGCAGCAATTTTCCGGGCCAATACAAGGCGTTATAGACAAGTAACAAGGCGAAGGTCACCAGAATAACCGGTGATTTGGAAGCTGCAGGCTGATTCATGGGCGCAAGATATCAATACATTCCCGGTAAACGCTCCGATGCTGCCGCGTGCAATTTTTCGCGCGTAACATCAGGCAATAGCGCAACCAATTGTTTGAGTTGATGATCGTCGAAATCCAAATGCGTCACCAGACGAATCTTATCTTGGCCAAAGGTGAAGCACTTCACACCTTCCTTTGCCAGGGCGATCATCGCTGCGGATGAAGGAATTCCATCGTGCATTTCAGCGATGACAATATTGGTATCAATGGGCATGATGGCCTTGACCCAGTCGCACGATTGCAGGGCCTTACCAATGACTATCGCCCGGCGATGATCTTCCGACAAGCGATTGACGTGATGTTGTAAGGCATGTAATCCTGCTGCAGCGATAAAGCCTGCTTGGCGCATCCCACCGCCGAGAGACTTACGTCGACGATGCGCATGATAGATGAAGTCTTTGCTACCGAGGAGCAAGCTACCAACTGGCGCTCCCAGACCTTTACTCAGGCAAAGGGATATGGAGTCAAACAGTTGTCCGAACGCTTTGGGTTCGATGCCCTGAGCCACCACCGCGTTCATCAAACGCGCGCCATCGCAGTGTAATTTCAGTCCTTTCGTGGTGCACACTTCGCGAATGGCTTTGAGCTCTTCGAGGGAATAGCAGGCACCTCCGCCTTTGTTCACGGTGTTTTCCAGTGAAACTAGCGTGGTTCGCGGATAATGTGCATCATCGGCGTTGATGTTGGCCAGCACTTGATCAGCCTTTATACGACCGCGATCGCCTTCCAATAGTCTCATGCTTACGCCCGAATTTTGGGCTACGCCACCGCCTTCGTAGAGATAGATGTGCGAAAGATTAGAGCAGATAACCTCATCGCCGGGACGTGTATGCACATTAATGGCAATCTGATTGGTTTGCGTTCCGCTACTGCAATACAAAGCCGATTCCATACCGAATAGGTCTGCGGCAAATGTTTGTAAAGCGTTGACGGTTGGGTCTTCACCAAAAACATCATCGCCCACTTGCGCTTGGGCCATGGCTTGAAGCATTGCGGGCGTGGGGCGGGTTACGGTGTCGCTGCGGAGGTCTATGAGCATTTGGAATTTCACAAATTGTAGACACGAAGGTACGTAATCCAAAAAATTACAATTGGCTTGCAAACTCGGTGATAATCTCCGACACTTCTTTTCCCTTTTCAAAAGCAGTAAAATGACCGCTGCCTTCAATCATGATGGCGTTTGGGATTTTGGACTGCTTGAACAGTTTGTCTTGTGTGCCGATGATTTGAATGAAAGGCACATCGGGTGGAGTAGTGTTTTGCCATTCGAGCACTGCACCCACGGAGAAATGCAGGAAATCTTCCCCATTGCCTTTGAGCATGTCGTAAAACATTGCCCGTTGTTCGGGTGTTTTAAAGCCCATAAAAAGATCGGCTAGTTTGGAAATGCGCAGCACTTGTTTAGGGGTTAGTGCGCGATGCAATCGGAGGGCGTTCAGATTCTTCAAGACTTGCGGAAACTCATGTCGGCCTGTTGGTGCAGAAACCAATACCGCTGCTTTGGGTTTGATGAGCTTAGCGATTTCGACGGTTACCATGCCGCCCATTGATGATCCCACGATTATGTTATTATCGGTGGTGATTCGCTCGGCCATGAGTTTTGCATACTCGGAAAGGTTGCGGCTCCCTTGATGATGAATCCAATCCAAATGATGCACTTGACCGTTGGGCAAATGGAAGTGTTGGAACAGTCGCTTATCAGCGCCCATGCCCGGTATGAGGTAATAGTTCATGAAAAACCCGTCTTTCGTTTATGACTACAAAGTTCCGTTGGGTTTCCCCTCGCGAATATGAAATAATTGAGAACAAGTACGAAATAGTGTTACCCCGGAGGTGGTGTGTAACGAGATTCGGTTAAATTTACAGCGGAACATTGATTTTGACCTGAATACCGCTGATGGCGTTCAACAAAATCGCTCATTCACCCTGTGTTTGAGGTGTTCCAACAAACACTACACCTTGCGCTTCGATTTGCGCCAAAACACTACGCCACCTTGGTCAAAAGCTACCTCAACATCGATATTCCGTTCGATCATTTTTTGAAGATTACGGAAATCAAACAAATTCAGGACTTATCCATTTATTGGAGCCTGGATGGCGTTTTTCACGAAACGAAATCGGCAAGTCTCGTTCAAAAGGAAGATGTCATGCGATTTCTGGAAGAGAACCGTTGCGAGATCATCAGCGTTCATTTCGTCTGCAACGGCCTTTTTGAAATCGAGTCTGACGGTCGCAACGAAACCGTCATTAGCGTGCACGAACCGTCCGTTTTAGATTTAGAAGAAAAGAATCGCGATTATCTGCATCGCGATGAGCTCAGTGAAAATCTGGCGGAGTCGGATCGTCGAAAATCTTTTGCAGCGCTGCACACCCGCCGCGTAGAATAACACGACCAACAAAGAAAAAAGCACCCCCTCGACGTTTCTTGGGTGGTGCTTTCTTTTTGAAAATGGAGCGTTTAATATTAGCAGACCGCTCGGGTCGGAATTTCTCGCTTTACACGTTCCAAACGTATAGTCGGCGTGCTGCGGAGTAAATACGCAGAACTGCGTATTTATAGTGTGCGAAGGCTGAGGTAAGTTTGTATCATGATTCGAGTGCTCATCGTTGATGATTTACCCAAGCTGGCAGAAACATTGCGCGACAAGATTGAGTTGTCGAGCGATTTTCGTGTTGAAGCTTTGGCAAATTCAGGCGAGGATGCTGTTCAGCGCATGCGCGATCTTTCCTCTACAGTGGATATTGTTTTCATGGACATTCATATGCCGGGCATAGGTGGTATTGAGGCCACGCGAATCATCGCAGCAGAGCATCCGCACGTGAAAGTGGTCATGTGCACTGTTTACGACGATGAAGACCATCTGTTGCAGGCGCTAATGGCCGGGGCCGTGGGTTATTTGCTCAAGGATGAATCCCCTCAGAAAGTGCATCGTTCGATTTACGAGGCTATCGAAGATGGAATCCCCATGAGTGCAGCGCTTGCCCGTATGTCGCTTCAATTTATGCGCAGAAAAGCACAGACAGCTCAGCCCGTTCAGGACTTTGATCTCACGCAGCGCGAAACGGATGTGCTGGACCAGCTGGCAACCGGACTTACCTACGAGCAAATCGCCGACAAACTCTTCATCAGTCACGGAACGGTGCGCAAGCATGTCGAAAATATCTACCGTAAGCTGGGCGCTTCCAATCGCATGGAGGCTGTTAAAAAGTCGGGTAAGGCTGTTTGATGGTCTACTTTTGAGGAAGTTATTCCTTAACCATGAAGAGATTTTGGGTTCTAGCTGCAACCGCTTGTTGTGCTTTTCACGCGCACGCACAAATCGATAGTTTACAACAGGTTTTAATCACCCAAACCGGACGCGAACGTGTCTTGACGCTGCAGGAATTAGCCATACAGTTGAGTGCGGAGGATCCACGGGCAGGGATAGCCAGCGGGAGGATGGCGCTGAAGGAGGCGCGTATCGTTGGTGACTCTGTGTTGGTAGCAAATTGTATCAATGATTTTGGCTATGCGCTCTTGGTTGGGGGGAATTATGATACCGCCTTAGTTGCATTGGAGTATGGGTTGGTGCTCCGCCAAACAGCCGGCGATGATGCCGGGGTGGCCAAGATGAATGCTAAAATTGCTGTTGCCGCCATGGAATTGGGGCGACTCGATCGGGCGTTAACGGCAGGGTTGGAGGCACTGGCTTTTTTTGAAGCAGGCAACCAGATTCCTTATGTGCTGAAGATTAAAAACAATCTGGCCTTGGTGTACAGTAAACTAAGGGAATATGATTACGCCGAGAAATATTATAAAGAGCTGGTGACGCTGGCAACAGCACTGGAGTTGAATGACGTAATGCTCAATTCGTCGGCCAATCTGGGAGACCTTTATCGCAGACAAGATCGATTCGAGGAGTCATTGGCCCAGTATAAGATTGCTCAGGACATTGCCATAAAGGCAGGAATGAATGACCGTTTACCGCTATTGCAGCAGAGCACGGGAATTGTGTTGCGCAAGCAGGGTAAAACCAACGAAGCCCTTGCCATGTTTTCTGAGGCATTGGCTGCTTTTCGTGAGCGGGGTGATGAAACATCGGTTGCGTATGTGCTTATCAACATGGCCAATGCACATATTGATCAGGGTGAATACGAAACAGCTCAAACGCTGTTGGATGAGGCACTTGTTATTGCCCGGCGTATGGCATCGTACAATGAGCTAAAGTATGCCTATAAAACCCTCGCAAGATGCGCTTATGCGCGCAATGACGGAACCCGGGGTGATGCCTATTTCGAGGAGTTTGAAGCCTATAAAGATTCCATGTTTACGGAGCGCAGCAATGCGCTTATCAGTGAGTATCGCGTCAAGTATGACGTGCAGCAAAAGGAACTCGAGTTGGCAAACGAACGCGTGGATAAGATATCCTACCGCAATGGTTTTATCTATGCTTTAGGCAGTGCGCTGTTGATTTTGGCGGCGGCTTTGGTTTGGGCGCAACGTGCGCGTTTACGCCGATTGGCTGCGGAGCAGCAGGCCAAGACAGAAATGGAGGAGGAGCGCACACGAATTGCGCGCGACCTGCACGATCACCTGGGTGCGGAGTTGACGCTCATTGCCGCCAAACTCGATATCCGCGCAGCGAAGGCAGATCGTGAGCAGGAGCGCGATGAGTTACAGGTGTTAGGACAGCATGCGCGTCAGGCTGGTCAGGTCATGCGTGAAACCATTTGGTCGATACGCAATACAGCCATTACAACAGAGGACCTCATGCACAAGGTGGCAGAATTTGCCCGCAAAGCAGCGCAAGGACTCTCCATATCCCTGGAGGTAGATCCGATTTCCGAACAACCGATTATTCTCAAACCGCAGCAAGCAATCCATTTGTTCCGCATTGTTCAGGAAGCTGTTCAGAATGCCGTAAAACACGCGGCATGCACCCAAATCCACATTACAACTCAAGCCCGTTCGATTACCGTTCGTGATAATGGTCGCGGTATTTCTGCACATCAAACCGGCGCCGGTCATGGCTTGAAGAACATGCGTGATCGCGCAGCGGAGATTGGCGCGACATGCGAGTTTGTGGCGCTTGAGCAGGGGACGGAGGTGAGGATTCATTTTTAACCCGCAAAAAAAAAGCACATCTCTCGATGTGCCTTTTTTCGTGTTTCTGATTTCAGTTGTTATTCTTTGATTACGCGCAGCGTTGCTCCGCGATTGTCTTTCATCAATCGCAGCGTATACACTCCCGCCGCCCAGCGATCGGAATCCACCTGCGTTTGCAGTTGCGTGAGCGTTTCGGTGTGCACCACGCGACCAATCGCATCGTAGACCTCGAGCAACCCACCGCGTGCCTCACTCGTAATTTCCAACACAAAATCGCTGGTGGTTGGATTAGGATAGGCGAGAAGAGAGAGCGAAGAGAGTTCGGTGATGGATAATGGAGGTTGAATATTTACCTGCAATTCAGCGAAGTGTTCGCATACCTCGTCACACGTAATGCTCAATGTTATATTGGCTATACTGTTATTTGCATGATAAATAAATTCAGCACTGCCTTCTTCGCAAATCGCTATTCCACCTGAAATTACGCCGGCCAAGATTGAAGTTCCGCTGTAGTTGGAAACACCCCACTCGTATGTGCAGCCAGGCTCACATTGAGTATAGGTATATATGTAAGAAGAGTCAGCATGAGGCATTGTTTCACCTAGAATTTCTCCCCAAACCATGTATTCACATGAGGAATTATTCGGACAATCGGCGTCTGCATCATAGTTACATGCAATTGGGTCAGCGCAGCCTTCCGGATAAACGCAAGTGCCGTTATCTACACATGCCTCCGGATAGTAATTGCAGGCAGCAGCATCCATGCACCCGTAGAAGTAATAGCATGACCCGTCATCCTCGGTCGCGAGGCTATCGTAATTACAGGCGTCAGGGTAAGTACATCCATAAACGACCGAATCACAATCCTCATCCACATCCACATCGCAGTCATTGTCTAGTCCGTCGCTGCATATTTCCGCTTCGAGAGGATTAACGCTGCTATTCGAATCATCACAATCGCCGGGGATAGGTGAGTAGTCCTCCGGACACGTGCATTCTGTGAAGTTAATACCGGGTTCTATTCCCCAGTTATCGTTGTCAGAGTCAGGGAAACATAGTGTGCCGATTGTTACGGTCACATCTCCCATTGTTGAGCAAGCCCCCGCGTTCGTCATTTCAACCGTATATGTCGTGGTGACTGTGGGACTCACGGTGATGCACGGTGTTGTTTCGTTGAATGCATCATCACTGCTGCTTGTCCAGACGTACGTGTCTGCGGTTGAAGCGCAGAATGGGAATTCTGTGTTATTTGAACCGCAGCCTTCCACGTCCGAAGCGTTCAATGGATTTGGATAAGGAATGCTTATTACTGTTACCTGCGCTTGACCGGGGCAACCGTTGGTGTTGATGCTGGTAACGCTGTAAACACCGGCCTCCTGTATCACAATGCTTTGCGAACTTTGACCGGAAGCCCAGAGATAACTCTGTCCGCTTGGAGTGGCGGTGAGTGTTAGCTGATCTCCTTCGCAGAGAACAAGCTCTTCATTAGCGTTGATGATGGTTCCTGCAGAAGGCGTGATGACGGTTCCCGCGCCGTTTTCGTTGTCGATGGTCACGACTTCCGAAGTGTCGCGACAACCCGAAGCGTTGGTCAGGATAAGGTAGTAGTCGCCGATCACGTTGGTGGTGATACTGGATGACGTAGCTCCTGTGCTCCAGAGGTAAGCGGTTCCTACATTTCCGGCGGTGAGCGTCACGTTTTGACCCGGGCAAACACTGGTAGAACCACTTGTGGTGATCGTCGCATTAGGGGCATTGCCGTTGATGATATTCACTACGCCGGAGGTATCGCTGCAGCCTGCGTCGTTGGTAGCAATCACATAATAACTTCCTGCAGCATCTACCAAAAGGGTATTGCCGGTGCTGCCGTCGCTCCATTGGTATGTTAGGCCGCCGGATGCTGTGAGGAGTACCGTTTCATATGGACAAAGAATCGTTGAACTTGCGGTGATGATTGCTGTTGGCAAGGCTTCAATGATTACGAGGGTCGCGTTCTGCGAAGCACAAACGCCCGCTACACTGTAGTTCACCGAATAGGTGCCCGGAGTGCTTAGGGCAGGGTTGATAGCACCGTTGGCGTCAATGGTTAAGCCGTTGTTTGGCGATACCGTGAAGGAACCGTTGAGTGGGCTTAGGGATGATGGAGCTACAAACTGGTCTACGCTGGAGCAGAATGGAGAATCGTAGTCAATCATAGCCTGCACGAAGTTCTCTTCCGCAACGTTCACTACAGCAGTATCGGCACCACAGGCGTTTTGAACGATGTAACTGTATGCGCCGGGCACGTTTGACTGCGGATTATAGATGCCTCCATTGAGTGTACCACCGGGACCCGACCAAGAGCCACCACTTTGAGGTGAACCCGTGAGCGACAAGAATAAGTTCGTGCTACCACTCGTGCTACAGAGGGTTATTGAACCGTCAATACCGGCTGATGGACCGCTGGCCGTGCCTTGTGTGATGACGATGGATTCAGTGTCTGTGCATGCACCTTGTGCGACGGTTACGGTATAGGTGCCTGGTTGCGTTACCGTTGCATTGGCGCTTGAACCCAGACCGTTGTTCCAGCTGTATGTGCCACCGCCGGACGCCGTGAGGCTAATCGATGGCGTGTTGCAGTTGAGTACAGCTGTTCCGCTGTTGTTGGTGATGGTCGCCGTTGGAGCATCATTGATTTGCGTGATGGTAATTGAGGCATCGTCGGAGCAACCGAGGTTGTCTGATACCGTGACGGTGTAGGTTCCCGGAGTGGTTACTACTGCCACAGCGGCATTGCCCAATCCTCCCGACCACGAGATGTTTGCGGCGCCATTAGCCACGAGTGTAATGTCAGTGTTGCTGCAACTCAATACCGTGGTGTTGTCGAGGTTGGTGATTTGAGCGTTCACAGCAGCACCGATGCTGATGGTTTGCGTGGCGAGTGTCGCGCACTGACCGGCAGCTGGTGTGAACACATACGCCGTGGTGATTTGATTATTCACTGCGGGCGACCAGCTTCCTTGGACATTGTTATCCGATGTCGATGGCAAAGCAGGTATCAGTTCTCCTGCGCAATAAGCGGTGGGGAAGGAGAAGACCGGCGTCACGCTTGGGATAATCAAAACAGTCAGATCCACTGATGTCGCGCACTCATCCGCATCCGGAGTGAAGGTGTAGGTAGTGGTGGTCTGATTATTCACGATTGGCGCCCATGTTCCGCTGATACCGTTGTTGGAAACGGTTGGCAGGGCAGGGAACGCGGAGCTTTGACAATATGGCGTCGGCTGGGTGAATGTGGGCACTGTCGCCGGCGTAATCACGATGGTCGATGTCACACTCAAAGCACACTGTCCACTGTTCGGCGTGAACGTATAGGTCGTAGTCGCTTGGTTGTTGATGGCCGGTGACCAGGTTCCTTGTACACCGTTGGTCGACGTGGTCGGCAGTGCAGGTATTGCGCTACCGGAGCAGTATGGACCGAAGGTGCCGAAGGAAGGTGTTGTTGCCGGCGTAATCACGATGGTCGATGTCACACTCAAAGCACACTGTCCACTGTTCGGCGTGAACGTATAGGTCGTAGTCGCTTGGTTGTTGATGGCCGGTGACCAGGTTCCTTGTACCCCGTTGGTCGACGTGGTCGGCAGTGCAGGTATTGCGCTACCGGAGCAGTACGGACCGAAGGAGCCGAAGGACGGCGTTGTTAACGGTGTAATCGTAATCGTTCGCGTCACACTCGATGCACACTGACCGTTGTTCGGCGTGAACGTATAGGTCGTAGTCGCTTGGTTGTTGATGGCCGGCGACCAGGTTCCTGTTATGCCATTGGTCGACGTGGTCGGCAGTGCAGGGATTACGCTACCGGAGCAGTATGGACCGAAGGTGCCGAAGGAAGGTGTTGTTGCCGGCGTAATCACGATGGTCGATGTCACACTCAAAGCACACTGTCCACTGTTCGGCGTGAACGTATAGGTCGTGGTCGCTTGGTTGTTGATGGCCGGCGACCAGGTTCCTGTTATGCCATTGGTCGACGTGGTCGGCAGTGCAGGGATGGTGCTACCGGAGCAGTACGGACCGAAGGTGCCGAACGAAGGCGTTGTTGCCGGCGTAATCACGATGGTCGATGTAACGATCGAAGCACACTGTCCTGCGGCAGGCGTAAATGTGTAGGTCGTGGTCGCTTGGTTGTTGATGGCCGGCGACCAGGTTCCTGTGATACCATTCGTTGACGTTGTTGGCAGAGCAGGAATGGTGCTACCGGAGCAGTATGGACCGAAGGTGCCGAAGGTGGGGGTAGTTCCCGGAGTTACGGTTACTGTTGCTGTGGCCGGGCTGCTTGGGCAATAGAAGTTTTCATCGCCTGTGCATGCGCCCTGCACATAAGAGGTAGCGCCATTGATGAAAGCAAAACAACCATTCAAGTAAGTTACACCATCACATCCGCAAACAGGGTCTGGTATTGAAGCACAAAACACATTGATTGGAGGATTTGGATCAATGCAATTCGCTGATGCAATGACACTATAATTCCCCGGAACATTCGTATTAAATGACGCCACATTACCCGGATTAACGGCACCTGCAGGAACAGTCCATACGAAATTGTAGTCGCCCGCCGGTGTAACGGTTGCTGCAATATTGGCGATACCGTTACCACAGATAGTAGCATTGTTAACTGTAACGGTTGGTACTACATTAATGAGGATTTCGGTGGAGTAGGAGGAAGCGCAAGCACCGCTGTTCGGCGTGAACGTGTAGGTCGTTGTCGCTTGGTTGTTGATGGCCGGCGACCAGGTTCCTGTTATGCCATTGGTCGACGTGGTCGGCAGTGCAGGGATGGTGCTACCGGAGCAGTATGGACCGAAGGTGCCGAAGGTGGGGGTAGTGTTACCCGGAGTGACTGTATATGCGCAGGTAGTGGATATGTAGGGGCCTCCAAAAGCATCACCCACCTCGCAGGCCAAAGCAGAGACCGTCACTATGCATCGATAGTACATCGTGAAGGCAATGTTGGTTGGTGGATAATAAGTTGTCGAATTAGCTCCTGGGATTAACGAGAACGGTCCGTTTGGCAATTCGGAAACATACCAGCTAATGAAATAGTCGGTGCCGCTAACACCCACAGTTAAAGGAGTGTTATTGCTGTTTTGACAAGCAGTTACTGCGGGCGGTAGGTCAGTGATAAGCTCAGGGATGATGCAGCACGCCAGTTGTGTGAAGTTCACGGGACTAATTGAAGGAGCTCCTGCAGCAGAGAAGACCGCAGTGAGTGTGCAATTGGCAACGCTGTTTGTAGCCAAGTCAATCGTAAAATCCATGACGTTATCAAACGGTGCGCTGAGCACAACAGATCCTCCGCAGCTTGAAGTGATTGTCAGGGTTCCGCTGCTTGGCGGATTGGCCACATGCACTGATCCAAGCAATATGAAGAAGTAGGATTCGCAGAATGTATTCTCAATTGCGATAAAGTTACAATTCGCGCCGGTGCTCGTTCCTTCGCACATACAATCAGCAGTGATAATGTCATTAATGGTGCAAGGGTTATTGTCGTCGCAGCTATTCCCCGTTCCTACGTAAACGGTTAAGGAGTCGGTGTATATGCCATCGATAAATAATGGAATTTCAGCTGATGGTGCGCCGACGTTATAGCTCGAAATACCTGTACAATAATTGATGTTGGTATATAAATCGAAATACCAATTGAAATTTCCATAGTTAATGGGTGAGTAGGGTATGTTTGGGAAATCCGCGAAGTTGTAATAATCAGGATCATTGCAAGCTATGAATTGAGGACCCAATTCCATAGTGTAATAACAAGGCGAGCAATAACTATGAATGAACTGGTTGCAGTAAATCAAACTACTTTCATCAAAACAATGGGTTTCTGAGTTGTTGCAGCTCTCATAAGCCATGGTAACTAGATATTCGGTGGTTTGTTGGGGCGAGACTTGTATAGTGGGTGTATTCTCTCCTGTTGTCCATAAATAAAGAATATTAAGGGAGCTATCAAAAACTCCGATTTCTGTTGATTGACCCCAGCACAGGGCGTCATCAGTTGTTGTAATGGATGGCAGCTGTTCAACCCAAACTCTAATGGAGTCCGAATAACTAACGCAATTGCCGATAGTATAATTGAAGTAATACGTAGAGTCGCTACTTGGGCTTACAAGTATTATGGGATCTGTTTGGCCGGTCGACCAAATAAAATCACCACCAATAGTACTCACAAATGGAGTAACGATGGCAGTGTGACCTTCACAAATGTATTTGTCATTGGTATAGCCAATAAAATCATTTCCATTGATAACATGAACGGTATAATCGGGGGTGTTTTTGAAGCAACCTTGACTATCAGTGATTGTTGGTCGATAGCGAGTTGTTCCTGCTTGATTCGTAGGAGGTATATATGAATATGAATTGGCACCCGCAATTGGAGAAATTGTTCCATTTGATCCTACGATGTTCCATTGCACATTATATACCCCGGCTGGATTAGTCACAAATGCGTTAATCGGATTTGGGATTTCTCCGAGACAATAACTGTAGTTATCGTTTCCAATTTGACCATTCGCTGAAGAGCAACAAATCGGAGTCGTGAAGGTTGCCGGTGTAATGTCAATTTGTGTGTTTCCGATAACGGAAGCATTTACAGTGCACTGGCTATTGTCGCCCTGTAATCCATAGAAGTAGTGAGAGACAGTTGTTCCGGAGAACGATTCTATCGTGGCAGAGGCCCCGCAGGAAAGCTCTATGAAAATGTTTTGATTGGATACAGGGTTTTCGAAACGTACTTCGACATTTAGACTAAATGAGCTAGTTTGTGATTGATAAGGGGCGGTGCATGTAGGCGGATTGAGATAGACGTAATTAACCGAGCTTAATTGTCCTTCACAATTACACAGGTTGTTATAGATATCTCCTGATGTATTCGGATTTCCATCATCACAACTACCTCCAACAAAATAGCAGCTGCCGTCATTAACCGTTGCCAGTGGGGCATAGTTACAGGCTTCGATGTTTGTGCAACCGAGCACCCCGTCAACACACCCATTATTAGGCGGCAAATTCCCATTGCACACCCCGTATGGATCTACGTTGGTAGGAGCTCCCGGTATATCGCCGCAATCATAGCCCCAAGCGGCGCAGTTGAAGTTGACGGGTTCTCCTTGCCAGAAGAAGGTTCCGTTATCGGCAGTGCCATCTCCAAGCCATGTATACGCTCCTATGGAGTGAACATTTTGATCACAGTCACAAATAGTAGGATCGTTGCTGCAATCGGTAGTGTTGAAAGTGAATGTTTGACTAACACTACCATCATTTAGAACATAATATATTTCGTATGTGCTGAAAGTATCGAAGCCTGTAAAGAAGGTATAATCACCGGTTGTTCCGAACACATTGAATGCGTAGGTAGTATCATTAACATTATCCACGATATAGATCGAGTCAACTACACAATCTCCTGTATAATAATAATAGACCCGTGCAGTTGGTAAAATGTCACCATCAATTGTATACAAACAGGGTCGCTGCATAACGAATATTTCAAGGTTGTCGCAGTTACTATAAATGCACGACCCATCGTCTATTGTCGCAGTTGGGTCGTAGTTCGTTGCCAAAGGATCGGTACAGCCTGTGCCTGTTGGCGTGCCGATGCATTCGCAAGCGGCATTGTAAACATCGTTGATGGTTTGAGCATTCAAATCATTGCAGATTGCTCCTGGATAAACATTCGCATTGCTGTCGTGGCAATCTGTATTGTCCGTTACAAATCCATCCGGTGCTCCGGTGCAGGATTGCACAGAGAAGTTCGGATCGCCGTAACCATCGCCATCGGCATCGAGGTAGTAGGTTTCGCCCGGAATTACGTCAATGGTGATTTCATCGAAACAGGTAAGGCCATTTTCAGTAATCGTAACATTGTAGGTCGTCGTTGTTTGAGGGCTCACGCTGATGGACGGCGTGTTCTCTCCCGTAGACCAGAGGATGTCATATTGAGATTGATAGGTTGACGTTGTGTAATTGGACAGCGAGCTTCCTTCAATATATTGGAATACGGGTGTGCTTATTAATGGGTAACCCGATGGTCCATTATTTTCAGTGGTCGTAATGAGTGGGGTCGAAATCGTTTGATTGCTGCTATTGCCGTCGTCAAAAGTGATGTTTAAGTAATTCCCTGCAAAGGTGGACGATTCGAGTGTTTTGTCATAGATAGCGTCAATCTGTGTTCCGGAGAGCGTGCTGTTCCAGATACGGAAATTATCCATCAAACCGCTGTAGTTGTCATTGGGGTCATAGTTTGAATTCGTCAATGGATAGTTACCGGGATAACCCACGCCAAGAGCAAGTATGGGAGCTACACGATTATGATTATTGAAAAAGTTCGTTCCATTGGGACGATAACCAACGAATTGCCCGTCGAGATAGACATTGAATCCATTGTTGATGTAGGCAACAGCAATATGATGCCAGCCTATAAGGGTTCTTTCGAAGGTGAATCGGGAGGCGAAAAAGTTACCGGAGTGTTCAACGATGCAAAGGCCGTTTGTTCCAACAGAGACTCCCGTGCCACGCAGGTTCGGGTTGAGGATGAAGCCTGGGAAAACAGCGAAATTCTGACCCCATACGGCTTGCACATTCACCCCTCCGGTCCGCTCCGGAAGCAATGTTATGGTGCGCTCGGTGTTGAACCAAAACTCATAGGTGAAGTTGTCAATAATCGATGTAGCGGAATAAGTGTAAGGGACAACTACCTTTTGAGTTAAGCTATTGGTGAATTGCGCTACGCGGTTTTCATAGTTCGATTCAATTCCTGTGGAAAGGACAGTTGACTCACCTGCACAAACAGGGTTTATTGTTGCCGTAATTTCACATGACTCCGAAAAGTCGCAGATACCATTGTTGTTTTCGTCAATCAATGTTCCACTGCAGGTGCAGTCCGCCTGAATAATATCATTCAACGTGCAGGCATTTCCATCATCGCACGACGAAAGTGCATTCGGATATATGGTTGCAGATGCTGATGAAGTTACTCGGTAGTCGTTGCACGAACCGTTGTAGAAAGAGGTAAATCCGTTGCATCCATTGCTGAATGCAGGTTGGTTGTCGCAGGTGCAAACCTCCCAATAGTATACACTAAAACAATAAGGGCAGTTGAACCACCATTCGTATAGCGATCCGCAATAGATGTCAAATTCCGCATTGTAACAGTCTTCATTATTTAGTGGACATTCGGACGTTTCAAAAGTCACTGTATAGGTAGTAGTCTCATTTGCATTTACGATGATGCTTGGTCCGGTTTCTCCGGTAGACCATGTAAATGTTCCATTCGAAATACTTGATGTGGCCGTTAAAACAACGGGTTCATTGCTGCAGCTTACAGTTGGGGTCACCTCCACGGTTGGTGTTGGCAGTACCTGCACATGAATGGTATCGGAATATGCAATACAACTACCTAACGTGTAAGAAAATGGATAGGATTGACTTGATTGAGGCTGCACTTCAAGAGCAATTCCATGACTGGTGACATATCCTTCATAGTTGTACCATGTAATATTACCGGAGGTTATAGAGACATTAGGGAACAGGTTAGCACTGTAGCCGGGACATATAGTTAAGTCTTCCACCGTTGCTGTGAAATCGCTGCCATCGATTACATGTACAATGAAATTATTTGAAGTTCTGCTACAATTATCGCCGTAGGATGCCACACAGTAATACGATTTGGTTCCCAAAGTTGAAGTAGGAGGCGTGAAGGTGTTTTGGGTGGCGTTGGGAATTGGAGTTGTTACACCAAGGTTGTTCACTTCATACCACTGATAGGTAAGGGCTAATTGACTAAAGACAAAGAACTCAAATGAGCTCGCTTGATCATTTTGACAGTAATAATAATTTTGAAAGCTTACAATGCCCGGGAAATACCAATCATATGCGTATTCATAGTCGTATCCGATGCAGCAACCGGGGGCACTGGTATTAAGGGTATCAATTATGCCCGGGCTCTCTGCAAAGTAGGCAGCAATCCAAACCGGTGATCCATCCGCAGGATACAATCCTGCATTGATGTATTCATAATTGCTCAATGGAGGATCAACCTGAATGATATTGCCGTAGGAAGTTTCAACGATTAGAGTGTTTTGACTGTTACCACTCGGAATTTGGACACTGAAGGACAAATTATAGAAGCCGTCGTTGCATCCGAAGTAAGGTTGGTTAATCGAGGGTGAGCAGTTTTGTTCTCCCTGACAAGTGCAATCCGAATTAATTATATCGTTGATAGTGCAGTTGTTGCCATCGTCACAAGTAGCTCCAATCAAGACACAACTTCCATCATCGATAATGGCAAGGCTATTATAGTTACAGGCGCCGGGATTGGTGCAGCCATTGGTGTTTTCAATGAGGCATGGTTCTGAGCAACTTCCAATAACTCTCACCATCATTGTTTTCAGTGTGCTTACATAACGAAAGCTCTTGTTGCTATATATGAGAGAATTTTCGACATCATTTCCACCTGAAAAGGATAGATAAAAGTTCTCATTGCAATGGACGCCAAAGAAATACGTTTTGCCACCTTCCAGAAAAAGTCCGCCGGGGAAGCCAAGACAAATGAACTTTGTTGTTGATGTAGTGCTCAGGTCTCCGGCTGTCAAAGTGTGCACTATGGTTGTTGACCCCGGAACAAGATTAAAGATGAAGTTCCCTGTTGCCGCATCGATGCCGTTGTATTCGTAAACTTGTCCATATATCTCAGCGCCAACGGGAGTGCCGGCGTGAATGGCGACTTGGATAGAATTGAAATTATCGGCTTGATTTATAAAAAAGGCATTGCCGCCATATTCATTTGAATCGAGTTGATAAGAGCCATAAGCATCGCCATAATCGTTGGCATACGTGCACTCGGTGACCGCAAAACGGGTGGAAGTTGTATTATCATCAAGATAAGGTTCAATATTTCCGGTGAATACAGTGTTTTCGATTTGATAGGTTCCAATAGCATCGGGCACATAGCCGGAAGTGATACTAATGTCGGGTTTATACAAGGGCCGAATGGAGTCAATAATGTTGCTTGTCCAGGTTCCTTGAAATACATTTTCCTTAAAAATTTCTGAGAATATGCCAACATTAAATGCCGTAGCTCTGCCTGTGTTAAAAACCATTGAATTCGATGTTACGGCATACACCTGGTTGAGCGGTATCATGGTATAAGGCAATGACGGTTCGCTCATGTACGGGTCGTTTGCACTTCCTACGTAGGTTCGTTCACTGGTAAGGTTGATGAGGTCACGATCGATGATTCTTACGTTATCAACTGCGTAACCGGATCCCAAATAATCGATTGGAGAGTTGGCTGCAGTGGTACCTTTATTCGACCAATAAAAGCGGATTTGAAGAGAGTTATTGGTATAAAATCCCAGATCAAGAATAACGGATTTCCAGTCGTCTTTGTGGGTAGGCAGTACAGTAAATATTCCTTGATTTACCGCATAAAAAATACTTCCCCAAGTGACACCGTTGTCGGTGGAAATTTTGATAAAGGCGTCATCGAAATTTTCAAAATCGGGGTTGAAGATGTTGAACGTAATGGCCGGATGTGGGATGTTTTGCAGGTTGATTAAAGGAGTTTGCAGATAAGAAGTATCGGCTGCGCAGTTGCATTGGGCATTTGCGTTTCTAAGACCCGCGAATTGTGTTCCCTCGCGAGGCTCAGTAACCGGCCAATAGCCCACAGAATTGGCTAAGGATTGGTTCCAAATCGCGAAGGATGGTCCGTTACCGTTGGCTGTAGAAGATGTTGACCACCCTGAAGGTAAGTTGCCGGGCAATGTTATGCTTGCCTCGAAGTCTTCAAAAAAATACTGCTGACTTTGAGCGCCGGCCTCGATACCGGATAATCCGAGACCTAAAATTGTAGTCAAAATGAGAGAAAAGTTGAGAAATGAGCATTGCTGTGCCAGTCTCCAATAGTGGGATTTCTTAGTCATGGTCAATTAATCGGTTAAGACCCCCGCTTTCGCAGGAAGTGTTGAGGTAATTAGTAGCGACGAATGTACATAAATAACGTACGTTCGTCAGAATAAACTTTAGCTTGGGCGAAAGTGAGGGGAGAGAGGCTAGGAAAAAATCCCGATTGAGAATTCGGGGTGGTTTTGTGAGAATTCGGACACAAAAAAAACCGGCTCCTTGCGAAGCCGGCCTGTCTGTGTCACCGTAGGGAGTCGAACCCCAAACCTTCGCATCCGTAGTGCGATGCTCTATCCAGTTGAGCTACGGTGACCACTTTTCGTCTGAAAATCAGTTCCTTTTCAGGATGGCTTTTCTCAAACGGGGCGCAAATATAGTCCGCCTTTGTCGATTTGCAAATGTTTCTTGTGGATTGTTTGATTTAGCTGCAATGACGCAGGGATTGCGAGAGTTGAGAGAAATGGTGAAATGGTGAAATGGTGAATAGTGAATGGTATTGCGTCCCTCCTTCACCCCTCACCCTTCACCCCTTCCTTTTCAATTTGAGCTCAGTGAAATCAAAGTCCGGATTGTCGACCACCACCTGCAATTCCACAGGCTTGCCGTCGGCACCAAGCACAAAGGTCGCCTTGCCCTTGGGTAACATCATCTGCGTCGTCCAGCTCAGCTCAAAAGTGTCGTAATGCCAATGCGTGAGCTGCCCCTTGAATAGAGCTGTCGGCGCGAAGTCGATCTTCAAGCCGCCAAACGGCGTGAGCGGATTCTCGTCGATCGTGATGAGCACATCGCCATACATCTCGCTGCTGTAAACACCCGTATAACTGGCCAGCGGAAGCGACATGCGTGTTCCCTTTGCGCGCGCAGCCTCATCAGCTTCTTGCGCCTGTTTGGTCGCCGCTTCTTCTTCCTTTTTAAAGCCTTCGAACAGCGCTATCCAATCTTCCTTGGGTTCAATCAAGCGCCCTTTATTGTCGCGCTCCGTGAGGAACTCGTCCAAAATCTCATAGGTCAAACAACTGGGGGCCGAATTGATGCTGTTGGTCAGAATCACAAAACCCAGGTTCAGCTCCGGAACCATTACCGTCTTCGATATCATGCCATCATAGCCGCCTCCGTGACTGACCACCTTCACGCCCCTGTATTCCATCAATTCCCAACCCAGGCCATAGCCGTTGAAATGCCGCGATGGCATGTGCTCCCGCTGCCACTTGCTCACCGGCTTGGGCGTAATGTTTTCCCACATTTCATAGGATCGTTGCTCCTTCCAATATTCACGGCCATCCAGCTTGCCCTTGGCCAGTTGGAGGCGAATCCACTGTGTCAGTTCAGCCACCGACGCATTGATGCTTCCGGCCGGACCAATATTATCCCAGTTCACATACTCAATAGCCACGTGCTTACCCGCCACCGTGTTGTGCGGAGCGGCAATATCGTCGGAGGCTTTCGAACGAAAATCACCGTTGACCTTTTCATAACCGGTGATCGTTGTATTGGCCGTAGTCATACCCAGGGGCTTGAAGAAGTTCTCCGCAATAAAGGCATCCCAGGTCATGCCTGACAGACGCTCGACAATCAATCCCGCCGCCAGGTAGCCAATATTCGAATAGCCATATTGCTCGCGAAATCCGAAGCTCGGCTCCAGAAAACGCGCACGTTTCACCACCTCCTCGCGCGAATGCGTGGTTCCATACCAAATCAGGTCGCCGCTAAAGGTGTCGAGTCCGCTGCGATGACACAGCAAATCGCGAATCGTAAACTCCTCGCTTACATAAGGCGAATACAAGGTGAAGTAGGGGAGATACTTGCGAACCTTATCATCCCAGCGAATCATGCCGCGGTCCGCCAACATGGCTAATGCCGCAGCCGTAAACGCCTTGGAATTACTAGCTATGGCAAACAGAGTGCTGTCGGTGACAGGACTCCCGGAGGTGACACTCCTCACACCATAGCCTTTGGAGAGAATGACTTCATTGTCCTTCACCACTGCGACGGCCATGCCCGGAACATCCAATCTGGCGAGTGTTTGAGCGGAGAGCGCGTCGATGCGTTTGACAGCACTCGACAGGTTTTGTCCATGCAAGGGCAATTGCAGCGAGGTGATGGCCGCAAATAGGTAGAGTAAAATGGTTCTTCTCATGCTGCAAACCTAGCATGCTTGTTTAATTCGGTTGAAAAAAAATTAACGTTTATCAAGAAGATGAACTACCTTTGGAATCCACTGCACCGAAACCAACAAATTTTATTTTTCATTAACTAATGTTCTTTATGAAAAGAATTTACTTATTGTCGTTTTTTTTTCTCGCCGTTTGCAGCCTTTCATGGGCGCAACGTGCTGATGAAAGCACTGAGTCTACTTACGTAGTAGCTACACAGTTCGGAATCACTCGTCCGTTGAGTGAAATCTTCTCGGAGAATCCGGTGAAAGAAGAGCTCATCTTCAAACCCAAGACCTCCGGTGACCGCAAAATCCGTAAGCCACAGTTTTTCGAGTTTAGTGCAGAAAAAGATGGTCCGGCCTACGGCAATGATCCCAAAACGATGCAAACGCGCATGGGGGTAATCAAAGGCTCACAGTTACGCGCTAACTGGCTCGGACAAACAGCTAGTGGTTTCCGTCCATACGACCCTTCCGGTGCCGTTGGTCCAAACCACTACGTGCAGATGATCAACTCCACCACGTTTAAGGTATACAACAAAACGACCGGTGCTGTTTCGCTCACCGCAACGCTGGGTAACCTGTGGTCACCCGCTACAGCCAATGCCGGTGACCCCATCGTGATGTACGATAAAGCCGCCGATCGTTGGTTTCTCGCCCAATTCGGCTCGGGAAACAACAATATCTACATCGCGATTTCTACCTCGCCCGATCCAACGGGAACCTACTATACATACACCTTCACCTCTCCGCAATTCCCGGATTACCTGAAGTTCGGTGTGTGGCATGATGGGTATTACATGACCTCCAATCAATCAACGCAAAAGGTGTTTGCATTCGAACGCACCGCCATGCTCGCCGGAACAGCCGGAGCACGTTCGGTGATTGTGAACTTCTCGCCTCCAACCGGTGGCGGTTTCTTCTGCCCGGTTCCCGGTTGTGCGGCTGACGGTGTTTTGCCTCCAACCGGCACACCGTGTCCTATCTTCTCTTACAGCGACAACGCTTGGGGAGGTGCTAATATCGATGGTGTGAAGATTTACAATATGGCCGTCAACTGGACGCCTACCACGCCTACAGCAACCATTACTGCTACTCCTGATGTTGCTGCTACCGCGTTTGACGCCTCGTATAATGCTAGCTGGAACGACTGTTCACAACCCGGTACTACCCAAAAGCTTGATGGTATCGGTGGTGTCATCATGTACCGCGCACAATGGAAAACATGGCCGACGCATAACTCCGTGGTGCTCAACTGGGCTGTCAAGATTAGCGCTTCCCAGCGAAGCATTAAATGGTGCGAATTGCGTCAGAACAAAACGACCGGTGTTTGGAGTATGTACCAGGAAGGTATCTACACTCCGGACGCTGCGACCCGTTGGATGGGTGCCATTTGCATGGACAACAACGGTTCTATCGGTTTGAGCTACATGAAATCGGATGCTACTTCGATTTACCCTGGCTTGTATTATACCGGCCGTCGCGAGTGCGATCCACTGGGAACCATGCCAATCACCGAGGTGATGGTTGTTGCCGGAACAGGCTACCAAACGGGCACAAACCGTAACGGTGACTATGCGCATACATGCCTGGATCCGGATGGATTTACCTTCTGGAGCACCAGCGAATACATGGGTGGAACAAGCGGCGGTAGTGCTGCACGTACGCGAATTTTCTCGTATACCATTGATGGTTGCACAACGGATGCGTCTGTATTCATTAATGTCACTTCAGGATCAAATCCGACTTGTGCAGGTGCATCTTTAACGTTTACGGCTACCCCTTACAATGGAGGCACGGCGCCAAGTTATCAGTGGAAAGTGGATGGAGTGAACGTTGGTACAAACAGCGCCACCTATTCATCGTCTTCACTGACAGCAGGTCAGGTCGTGACTTGTGTGATGACGTCGAATTTGGCAGGAGTAACTGCTAACCCGGCAACATCCAATGCAATTACCATTTCGGTTGCACCGTCAGTGACACCATCGGTGTCGATTGCTCTTACGTCCGGAACTAATCCAACTTGTCCCGGTGTGGCGGTGACGTTTACCGCAACACCAACCAATGGTGGAGCAGCTCCAAGTTACCAATGGCAAGTAAATGGTGCGAACGTCGGAACAAATAGCAACACCTTTACCTCAACGACGCTGGCCACAGGTTCTGCGGTGCGTTGCGTGATGACATCGAACGCTCAATGTCCGACTTCAACCACGGCGACCTCCAACGAGATCACCATCACGATTACTACGAATTCAAATCCAACGGTGACGATTACACCAAGTACTTCCGGAAGTATTTGCGCAGGCACAACGGTGACGTTCAATGCCAGCGTTAGCGGAGGTTCTTCTCCAAGTTACCAGTGGAAAGTGGATGGAGTGAACGTTGGAACCAACAGCAATAGTTATAGCAGCAGCTCGTTCACCAACGGACAGGTTGTAACTTGTCAAGTGACTACCGCCAGCAGCTGTCCTAGCTTCTTCAATCTTGGTACAGGAACTACTGTCAACTCATTGACCAGCGGAGCAGGTGCGGCCTATGCAACTTATTATGGTAATGGTCGTCAGCAGTATATTATCCGTGCCAGTGAGCTTACAGCCTTGGGCATGGCTGCCGGTAGCTCCATCACTTCACTTGGTTTTGACGTAGGATCGGCTACCGGTGACCCGTTGACATTGAATGGTTTTACCATCAAAATGGGTAACGTTACTGCGACCACCTCAACAACGACCTTCCAGACCGGTGCAACTACTGTATTTGGTCCTGTGAATTACACTCCAACGTTGAACAGCATCAATACACACACACTTACTGCACCGTTTACTTGGAACGGAACTTCCAACATCATCGTGGAATCGTGTTTCTCGAACCAGGTTGTGGGTAATCAGGCGTATCAGACACGTTATACGAATCCAGGGTTCGTTTCGGTGACCTATTATCAGGCTGATGGCGCAACAGGCGCCGGTGCTTGCACACAAGCTACAGGAACGACATCTTCCAATCGTCCGAACATGAAGTTTGGTATTGCGAGCTCAGGTGGATCAGCTACTTCCAATGCATTCACCATGAGTGTAACTGCCGGTTCAACCTACTACGCCGACACCGATGGCGATGGTTATGGTAATGCAGCGTCAAGCACTGTGGCCTGCTCACAGCCATCAGGATACGTGAGCAACAGCACTGACTGTAACGATGCCAACAGCGCTATCAACCCTGCAGCGACAGAAGTATGCAACGCGGTAGATGATGATTGTGACAGTCAAATCAACGAAGGTGTTGGCAATACCTATTACGCCGATGCCGATGCCGATGGTTATGGTAA
>Ga0315902_10000400_pt1 | contig 72834 bp, 71 predicted proteins | sample LakEriMetagenome_9_FD_203523 | JGI IMG/M metagenome (GOLD analysis project Ga0315902, IMG submission 203523) | Freshwater fungal communities from buoy surface, Lake Erie, Ohio, United States - Buoy 12 MA117 | ecosystem: Environmental > Aquatic > Freshwater > Lake > Lake biofilm | place: USA... | reverse complement strand
GGGCAAAGCGCGGTCCATCAGGTGTAATTGGTACAAATAAATCAGATGCTGCAGATGTAATGAATTTGTTGGTTGCTGATTTGAAAGAACCAAAACCTGAAACAGAGCTAACTTCATTAATTACAACAAATAAAGTGATTTCACAGAGCCATTGGCAATCAATCAATGCTGCTGAAATTGCAGCAGGTGAACCTCATGGAAAACCACGAATTAAAGCGGTTTCTCGCGAAGAATTACTGCGTTTGGGTGGTCTGTAAAAAGCAGGTATCATTGCCACTTCGGTAAGCGCCCGTAGCTCAACGGATAGAGCATCTGACTACGGATCAGAAGGTTAGGGGTTCGAATCCCTTCGGGCGCACACAGTATTTTCTTAATCACAAATAATCCGCAAGTTCTATTGGGTGAAACTTAGCCATTGACGCAATTGGCCGCACGCGCGACGCTAAGCACATGAAAATCACCCGTCACTATCTAGATGTGAATGGACGTCGAGTTCATTATCGGAAGTGCGGTAGTGGCCCAACACTGATCATGGTTCACCAAAGCCCAAGGTCATCGGCTGAGTATGAAAAGTTGATGATTAAATGGGGAAGCTCATTTACTTGTATTGCACCTGATTCTCCGGGCTACGGTCAATCTGATCCACTTAATCTGAAATCTCCGAAGATAAATGAATTCGGTGACGGCTTAATTGAATTCCTAGATGTCCTCGGCGTTAAAGAAGTTGCCGTTTATGGCTTCCATAGTGGTGGCGCAATTGCACTGAACGCTCATGTGCGCAATCCAGGGCGCTTCACCGCACTTGCGTGTGGTGGTTATCCGATCTGGACAGCTGCCGAGATGGCACTTTTTGCTAGCGGTTACTTGCCTTCGTTTAAACCAACTGGATACGGGGAACACTTAACTTGGGTTTGGTCTCGCATTCTTGAGCAGAGTTGGTTCTTTCCGTGGTTTAAGACTGAAAGTTCAACTCGCATGCGCAATGCGCATAATGATGTTGCTCGCGTGCACGCACAAGTTATGGAGCTACTTGATGCTGGCGATAACTACCAACACGGATATCGCGCTGTGCTATCTGCGCCAAGTGATATTCCGGCAGCTGCTGAAAAACACAACCCAGTCCTTATCGCAACTTACCAAGGAGATCCGCTACTTATTCACCTTGATCGCTTGCCTGCAATGCCAGCTGGTTGGATTACCGGCAGCGCTGAAAACCCAGTAGCACTCGAGGATTTATTCGGAGATTTCCTTAAGAAACACCCAGGCCCTAGCTATGAATCGTTTGCAGTGGATGCAGATCGCGGCTTTGTTCCAGTCGAAACTAAGCATTTTGATGGTGTAATTCAGTGGAGCGGAAACTTAAGTGCCACAAAGTTAGTCCTGCACAATGTTGGCGAATCAATTGAAATGATTGAAGATTCTGGATCATTACTAATTGATCTACCTGGCCATGGATTATCAGGTGATATCAGCGATAAAGCAGCACTTGCTGACTGGGCAGATGTCATAAAGACGACTCTTACTAATCTTGGTGCAACAAGTATTAATTGTGTTTCAGGCGATCAGATATCAGCGCTACTAGCGCTAGCTATCGCTAAAGCAATTGGGGCAGAGTGTGTTTGTGCGACTAACGCTCATATTCCAGTTGATGGCGATGACTGGCAAGCGGCACAGCCTGATTTAACACCTGATCGTTTTGGAAGCCACCTAAATAAGGCATGGCAAGTAGTTCGTGCTGACCAATTCTTTTGGCCCTGGTTTGAAGCTAAGAACGCCAATGCAATTGAATTTACTAATAAAGAAATTGATCCTGAGTATTTAGCTATTGCACATCGCTCACTATTACGAGCACGTTCACGTGCGCAGCTAACCAAATTATTACTTAGTGCTGATAAAGCAAAATTAGTTGCTAGTGCACCAAAGATTTCCGATTGGCACTTAACTACTTGGGCTAAAGACCGCACCGACATCTGGAGGCCATAAATGTCACGTCCATGGGTAGATTTCATAAACATTGATGAACAAGAAGTACAAAGTTGTAGCAATGAATATGGCACGTATAAATTCCGTGAATTCGCAAACGGTACAACTAAGAATGAAGGACGTAATTCTCCGGTAGTTGCACCAGGGCGTTCAATAATGCTTGAGCTAGATGGCAGCACAACTATTTTGACGCACGAGGCTCCAGTGATGATTCGTGCCTTTGTTTTTGAAGGAAGCATTACCCTTGATGGTAAAGAGAATAAAGAACGCACCTATATTGAAATTCCGGCAGGGAGTCAGGTGCCCGCTGTTTCATCAACAGGTAAAGCAAGAGTTTTTATTTCTTACGATGGTGATTATTCGATTACTTCTGCAACTGCGAAAAATAATGAAATCGTTATTAAATACACGCAAGATTTAGTTTGGCGCTCACCAATTGTCTCTGATTTCCCAGGCGGAGCTGCTCGCAAAGCATTTCATGATCATGGCGATTATGGCTCAGGAATATTAGGCATATTGCCGGAATGGGATTCACCTTTTTATGAGTGGCATACCTTTAGCGAAGAGATCTTGATAGTTGAAGGAAGCATTATTTCTTCGTTCGGCACCATGAAGCGTGGTGCCTACTTGTCTCATCCAGGCGGTGAAGATACGCAGCACGGCCCTATGTACAGTAAAGAAGGTTGCTTAATGGTGGTTCTTCGCGAAGGTCCAGTCGGCAACACATTTACACCTGCTGACCCAGCCGAGGTAGCATCGCGTAGGGATTAACTAATGGGATCGGATTTGAAATGCGCGATTTAACAGAACTTAGAAAACTACATAGTTCAAAGTGGTTGCGCTACCCCGCTGACGTTTTGCCATTACATGTTGCTGAGATGGACTTCGAAGTTGATCCTGGAGTTCGCGCAGTACTTACCGAGATGATTGCTAAATCTGATCTTGGTTACCTAGGACCTATCCCTGAAGTTCCTGAAGCTTTTGCTGGTTTCGCACAACGTCACTGGGGTTGGAAGCCGGATGTTGCACAGATTCGCATGACAACTGATGTTGGTGTTGGTGTGGTCGAAGTTATTCGCGCGCTTAGCAAGCCCGGGGATAAAGTGATTATTAATTCACCGGTCTATCACAGCTTTTATATGTGGCTTGATGAATTAAAGCTAACAACAGTCGACGCACCGCTGATTCATGAAGGCGATATTTGGCGACTTGATCTAGCGGCAATTGAAGCGCAATTTAAGGCTGGTGCTCGCTTTATCTTGCTATCAAGCCCTCATAATCCAGTTGGTCGCATTCATACTCTTGCCGAACTAACTGCGATTGCTGAACTTTCAAATAAATACAACGCATATGTAATTAGCGATGAAATACATGCCCCACTTACCTATGCAGATCAGAAATTTGTCCCATATCTCTCAATTCCGTCGGCTCAACGTCTTGGAATTATGGTTACGTCTTCCAGCAAGGCATTTAACTTCGCTGGCTTAAAGGCTGCAATTATCGTGACCCAAAATCAAGAAATGTTTGAAGAGTTAAACGCGATGCCTGAAGCAAACCATTGGCGGGCTTCATTACTAGGCGGTTTTGCAATGGCAAAGGCTTTTGCCGATGGAGATAAGTGGCTCGCCGAAACTATGGCCCAGCTTGATCACAACCGTAAGTTCGTTAAAGAGTTATTGGCCAAGTACCTCCCTGATGCTAGATACGTGATTCCACAAAACAGTTATTTGGCCTGGATCGATATTTCACACTTGGGCCATGGCGATAACGCCTCAGAACACCTAATTGAACATAAGAAAGTTGCCTTCAACCCAGGTACCGAGTTTGGTGATCAGTTTGGCGCGTACATTCGCCTGAATTTTGCGACCTCACCCGAGATTATCGAAGAGGGTATTAAGCGCTTAGCTTCCTGATCGATTTAATTTCTCAAAACTAAACTAATAGTTCGCAACAGATAATTCGGTAAGGTACGGGTATGTCAAAGAAGTTAGTCGTGCATGCTGGTTTTCATAAGACTGGCACAACCGCATTGCAATCTGCTTTCTTTGCAAATATTAATGAGTTAAATAAATTTGGAATTAGCTATCCGCAAGTTGGCGGAAAAGCGCAACACAAAGCTATCTATTCCTTAATGGGAAAAACTTGGGGCTGGGAAGATCGGGGTGGAGTAACAGCCTCTGATAAGAAATGGAAAAGCCTCTTAAAGCAGGTGGGTAAAGCAAAGAAAACGGCTTTGATTAGCTCAGAATTTCTCTGTGAGTTAACCGAAGAACAAATTGCAAAGTTTAAGAGAGATCTAAACGTCGCCGACGTTCATATCTACTTCACAATTAGACCACTGCTGAAGATTATTCCATCGGCATATCAGCAACATTTAAAGATTGGCATAAAGAGCGATTACGAAAAATGGCTACATTCAATTTTAGATGAACCTGGCGTATCTACAATTACGCCTTCGTTCTGGGTTCGGCACACCCACGCCAAAGTAATCAGCAAATGGATTGCCGAATTTGGGGCAGATCGAGTCACGCTAATAGTGGTTGATGAATCTCAGCCAGAGCTTATGTATGACACGTTTAGCGATTTACTTGAACTTCCAGATAAGTTTCTAAAGAAGCAAGAGAATCAAGATAGCAATCGCTCGCTTTCGCTTAACGAGATCACGCTCCTGAATCGCATAAATCGAAAGTTTCCAAAGCGTCGCAGTTGGCATGACTACGAGACTTTTATTCGTAACGGCGCAATTAAATATTTAACAAATAAAGTTGTGCCAGCCCAAGATGATTTGCGGCTAGTAACTCCGCAATGGGCAGTAGATAAAGCCAAAGTGATATCAGCCGAAAGCGTGGCAGATATCAAGAAGTTAGGTATTCGCATCATTGGCGACTTAGATAGTTTTGCAGATGCCAAGGTGCCGGTGGGAGACAATCCTGCGGTTGAAATGATTCCGGTAGATCTTGCCGCACAAGCCTTAATTGCGTTAGACCTGCGCGTAGTTGAAACATTTCCAAAAAAATGGGTCTTGCAGATATTATGGAAGATGACAAAGCGTGATATCAAAAAATGGTTAAAGAAAGTGGCGAAGAAATGATCACAATTCCAGAGACCGATTTAGTAGTACACCCACTTTGTTTAGGAACCAACGTTTTTGGTTGGAGTGCCGACGAAGCTGAGTCACATCAAGTACTCGATGCCTACGCAGCGCACGGAGGAAATTTTCTAGATACCGCCGATGTTTATTCGCAATGGAAGCCAGGCAATCAAGGTGGCGAATCAGAAACAATTATCGGTAAGTGGCTGACTAAGCGCGATCGCAGCAAAACTGTGGTTGCTACCAAAGTTTCAATGCTTAACACTCGCCCAGGGCTATCAGCTAAGAATATTTTGGCTGCTTGCGATGACTCATTGCGCCGACTGCAGACTGATTACATTGATATCTACTACTCGCATCGCGATGAAACTGAAACCCCAATGGAAGAAACCCTTGGTGCCTATGCTGAGTTAATCGCTGCCGGAAAAGTGCGCTACATAGCCGCTTCGCAGCACACTGGTGTACGCTTGCAACAAGCTCTCGATATCTCAGCAGCTAACGGCTTACCTGCTTATATTGGGTTACAAGATCAATACAACTTGATTTATCGCAAGCCATTTGAAACCGAACAACAACCAGTGCTTGCAAATAACAATTTAAGTGCGATGCCGTTCTATGGATTAGCGCGCGGATTCTTATCTGGAAAATATCGCCCCGGCATCAAAGTTGAATCAGTTCGCGCTGAAGGTGTAGCTGAGTTCTACAACGATAAGAACTGGGCTGTGCTAGATCGAGTGCGCGAAATCGCACAAGATCACAGCGTGCCCGTCGGTGCAATCTCATTAGCGTGGATCCGCTCAAACCCGCAGGTCAGCACACCAATTGCTAGTGCGCGCACAGTGGAACAACTCGAAGAGATTGTCCAGCTTGTCGAGCTGAACGACGCTGAGCTTGCGAGCCTGAATTCCCTTTCTGCCTAACTACTAATAGAGTTTGGCAACGTGAAATTTATAAATAAGCCGAATCACGATCTCACCTACGACGATGTTTTCATGGTGCCAAGCAGTTCTGAAATTTCTAGTCGCATGGAAGTTGATTTAGCTTCTACTGACGGTTCCGGAACCACAATTCCAATTGTTGTCGCAAACATGACTGCAATCTCTGGTCGTCGCATGGCTGAAACAATTGCTCGCCGTGGTGGAATTGCGGTCATTCCGCAAGATATTCCACTTGAGATTGTTAAAGATGTTATTTCTTGGGTTAAATCACGTCACACCTTCTTTGATACGCCAATCACGCTTAGCCCTAATGAAACAGTGGCCGATGCTGTTGGTCTGTTATACAAACGCGCGCATGGCGCCATTGTTATCGTTGAAGAAAACAAGCCAGTTGGCATTGTGACTGAAGAAGATTGCGCTGGCGTTGATCGCTTTACGCAGCTGCACTCAGTTATGAGCAAGGATTTAATGACTTTGCCAGACACCGCAGATGCCCACGCGGCCTTTGATTTCTTGCATCACCACCGCCGCAAGCTAGCGCCAGTGGTTTCAGTTAACGGCGAACTAGTTGGCATTTTGACTCGCATCAGCGCACTTCGTGCAACTCTTTATTCACCAGCACTCGATGCGAAGAATAATTTGCGAATCGCAGCAGCTGTTGGAATCAATGGCGATGTGGCCGCAAAAGCTAAGTATTTAATCGATGCTGGCGTAGATGTATTAGTTGTTGACACCGCACACGGGCATCAACGCAAAATGATGGAAGCTTTAAAAGTAATCAAAGCACTAAATTCAAACGTACCAATTGTTGCCGGCAATGTTGTTACCGCCGATGGCGTCAGAGATTTAATTGCAGCGGGTGCCGACATAATTAAAGTTGGCGTTGGCCCAGGTGCAATGTGCACAACACGTATGCAAACTGGTGTTGGTCGCCCACAATTTTCTGCCGTACTTGAATGTGCAGCAGAGGCAAAGAAACTTGGTAAATCAGTTTGGGCAGATGGCGGCGTTCGTCATCCGCGCGATGTCGCACTCGCTCTCGCAGCTGGTGCTTCAAACGTAATGATCGGTTCTTGGTTCGCTGGTACTTATGAATCCCCTGGCGATCTACAAACTGATGCAAATGGAAAACTTTTCAAAGAATCATTCGGCATGGCATCTGCGCGAGCAGTAGCTGCGCGAACATCACAAGAAGATGCATTCGATCGAGCACGTAAAGCTTTATTCGAAGAAGGAATTTCAACTTCACGCATGTATTTAAATCCGGCACGCCCTGGAGTTGAAGATTTGCTCGATGAAATTATCGCGGGGCTTCGTTCGTCATGCACATACGCTGGCGCTAAATCACTCGAAGAGTTTGCCGAGCGAGCAACGATTGGCATTCAATCAACTGCTGGTTTTGCTGAAGGCCGCCCACTTCATTCTTCTTGGAGCTAGTTTTACTTCATAAATAGAGCGTTTAGGCGCTTGGTTGTGAAGAAGAGCCCAACGCAAATCATCACCATGAAGTAGGCGACATTTACTAATATGTGAATACCAAAGTTACCTGACATAGCTTTAGTAACTAATTCAATTCCTTGTCCCAATGGCAACGCCTTGATTACTGCCTGCGCCCAACCTGGAAAAACAGTTAGCGGGTAGAAAGCACCAGAGAACAAGAACATCGGCAAAAGGAAAATATCAAATAAGTTCATCTGATGATGTGACTTCATGTAGGAGGTAATTGCCATACCAAATGAGGCGAAACCAAAAGCTACGAGTATTGCTGCCGGAACTGCCAAGAGCGCCCACCACGAAGTAACTAGACCTAAACCAGCAAGCACCAAAGTAAAAGCGGTTGCGTAAATTCCACCGCGCATTAGCGCCCAAGCTATCTCACCAAGAGCCACATCTAGTGGTCCAAGCGAAGTCGATAACATCGCTTTGTAAAGGCGGCTTTCGTTTAGCTTGAAAAATACATTCCAAGTTGAATCGAATATCGCGCCATTCATCGCACTTGTTGCCAATAAGCCTGGCGCAATGTAAGCGGCGTAGGAAATATTGCCAGTAGAGGTAGAGATGTTTCCGACAAGTTCGCCAATGCCGTAGCCAAAAGAGAGCAGGTAAAGAACTGGCTCAAAGAAACCACTAATTACCGCAATCCAGGCAGACGACTTGAACGAAAGCCAGTTTCTGAGCAACACTTGCTGAGGGCGGCCGGAATAGTATTTTTCGCCGAACTTTCCAATTCGACGTTCAGATATTTGTACAGCGTCAGAAGTCATTTACTTCTCTAACCTTTTAGCGAAAATTCGAGCGGATAAGAACAACCCAATTACAACCATGGACGTAAGTACAGCAAGATGTATAGAGAGTTGTAGCCCGGACAGCGGGTAGTCATATGTCAGATAGCGACCAAGTTCCGAAGCGTGCCAAAGCGGTGAGATCCAGCCGAAAAACTGTAAGAAAATAGGCATTTGGCTAAGTGGATAGAAGGTGCCGGAGAATAAAAACATTGGGATCATTACAAACCGGCCTACCAGAGTAAAGAAGAAATTTTCATTCTCGATCTTGGCCGCTAACGCCAGCATTACTGCGCCCATCGCAGCCCCTGCTAACAGTGCTGCGGGCATTGCCAGCCATGCGGTATCTGACTCAAGTGCGCCAAATAAATAAAGCACGATCCAGTAAATAACTATTGAAAATATTGCCCGAGCCATGGCGGCAAGAAAAACTCCCAAAGAAATTTGTTGGGCAGTTAAAGTCGTAGAACGCATACCGAAAAAAGTACGGTTCCATTTAAATCCTTGCATAACTGGAAAAATTACTTCATCACTACTTCCTTGAATTGCGGCACTTGCGAGCAATGCTGGGGCCAGGAAAGTTAAGTAACTAACGCCGTTAACGCCATTGTTGGCATCAATCAAAGAACCCACACCAATGCCGATAGAAACCAGATAAAGCGTTGGATTTACAACAGCTTCAAATAAAACAATCCCTGACCACTTGAGCATGTTACGAATACGAGCTTCAGCTACATGAAATGCTCCGTATTTAGAAACTTTGCGAATGTTGGCGCTCATCATTCAACCAAGGTACGACCAGTTAGGCGAAGGAACACATCTTCTAACGAACTGCGTCGGACCAATGAAGTATTTGGATGGATTCCCTTTGCGGCAATCTGTTCTAGCAACTGCTCACCATCTTCGGCATAAAGCAGAATCCGATCCGGAAGAACCTCAATACGTTGAGCAAGTGGACGAAGTATCTCAATCATTTCTTGATTGCGATCAGAGCCAAAGCGAACTTCAAGAACTTCTTTTGTAGAGTAAGTCTTAATCAATTGCGCTGGACTATCTTCGGCCATGATTTTGCCTTTATCCATCACGATCAAACGATCGCAAAGTTGTTCAGCTTCATCCATATAGTGAGTTGTAATAAGTAGTGTTACGCCTTGTTCTTTCAGGCGGAATAAACGATCCCAGAGAATATGGCGTGCTTGTGGATCTAAACCAGTTGTAGGCTCATCAAGCATCAAAATATCTGGCTCACTAACAAGCGATCTTGCGATAGTTAAACGTCTTTTCATGCCACCGCTTAGTGCCTCAACTTTTGTATCTTTCTTCTCTTCGAGCTGTGCGAATTCAAGCAGTTCAGGAATCTTCTTATTTATAAAACGTGATGAAAGGCCGAAGTAACGCCCGTAGATGAAGATATTTTCAGAAACCGTTAGTTCGCTATCTAAGTTATCTTGCTGTGGTACCACGCCCAAGTGTGAACGAATCTGCGGCCCATTAACTTCTGGGTCTTTCCCAAGAATTGTTAAGGTGCCAGAAGTGCGAACCGAAGTTGCGCCAATAATGCGCATCGTGGTTGATTTGCCGGCTCCGTTGGGCCCTAAGAAACCAAATGATTCGCCTTTTGCAACATCGAAATCAATACCATCGACGGCAGTGAAGTCACCATATGTTTTTGTTAGCCCACGAGCAACAATTAATTTTTCTGACACATCTAATTATATTGAATATCCTGAGAATCTCGTAATTGGCGGTGCAGATACCTGATTTTCAACAGCTTCTGCCTAGAATAACGGGGTGAATAGCTCATCTGAAATTCTAAAAGCTCTAGAGAATGAATCTATCGAGATTCTTCGCGAGACTGCAGCAGCATTTAGAAAACCAGTATTGCTTTATTCAATTGGAAAAGATTCAGCTGTTCTGCTTCACCTAGCTGCAAAAGCTTTTTATCCAGCCCCAATTCCATTTCCAGTGCTTCATATTGATACCACCTGGAAGTTCAAAGAGATGATCTCTTTCCGAGGCGAAATGGTTTCAAAGTACGGTCTCAATTTGATCACCCACACCAATAAAGCCGGAGTTGAAGAAAATATCACCCCTTTCACTACCGGTATTTCTGAGTACACCCGAGTTATGAAAACTGTGGCGCTAAGACAAGCGCTAGATAGCAACAATTTTGATGCAGCAATCGGCGGTTCGCGAAGAGATGAAGAGCGCAGCCGAGCAAAGGAACGCATTTTTAGTGTTCGAGAGTCTGGGCATCGCTGGGATCCTAGGCAGCAGAGGCCTGAACTTTGGCGAACCTATAACCCTCGAATTACGCCAGAGCAGTCAATGCGCGTTTTTCCGCTATCGGATTGGACTGAGCTAGATATCTGGAATTACATACTTCTAAATGATGTTCCAGTTAACCCGTTGTATTTTGCTAAGGAGCGCCCCGTTGTTTTTCGCGGCGAGCAAATGATCATGGTCGACGATGAACGCTTCCCTTTGATTAATGGCGAAACACCGGTCATGCGCAAAATCAGATTCAGAACTCTTGGTTGCTACCCGCTTACCGCTGCCGTTGAATCTGATGCTACAACTATTGCCGAAATTGTTGAAGAAGTGATGAATGTTAAATTAAGTGAACGTGCCACCCGACTAATTGATGGTGAAAAAGAAGATTCCATGGAAAAGAAAAAGACTGAGGGTTACTTCTAATGAGTAAACCAATTATTCGCCTGGTCACTTGCGGCAGCGTAGATGATGGAAAAAGCACTCTAATAGGCCGTTTACTAGTTGAAACTGACAGCGTCCCACATGACACAGTTGCCGCTGCTAGAAATGTTCGCAGAAGTGGATCCACAATAGTTGCTGGCGATATTGACTTTAGCCTTTTAACCGATGGGCTGGAGGCTGAACGCGAGCAAGGAATCACAATTGATGTCGCTTACAGATCTATGTCACTTCTAAATGGCCGCCGATTAATCATTGCTGACGCGCCTGGACATGAGCAGTACACACGAAATATGGCGGTTGCTGCCTCTCGCGCTGATGTAGCACTTGTATTAGTTGATGCAGCTCGCGGAATCAGAACTCAAACTTTACGACATCTAACAATCTGCTCCTTGATGGGCGTAAGTAGAGTTGCAGTTGTTGTAAATAAATTAGATGCCGTCGGCTATCAAGAATCTATTTACCAAGCGATCGTCGAGGAACTTGCGACAGTAGCCGCGCGGTTAGAGACAACTGATTATCAAGCAATTCCAGTTAGTGCATTAGTTGGCGATAATGTGATTGTTCGTAGTAATTCAATGCCTTGGTACAGCGGCCCAACCCTGTTGGAATATATTCAAACATGGAACAAACCAGACGATGCGCACCTTTTGCCTCACATGGGCGTTCAATTGATCTCCAGAGCAGAAAATTTTCGCGGACTATCTGGCACGGTACTAAATGGAACATTTAATTTAGGCGATGAAATTGTTGTGCTACCGAGCAAGCGCAAAGCCAAAATCTCCGAAATTATTACCTACGACGGAAAACTCAAATCAATTGGCGATGGCGATGCAGCAACATTAGTTCTAGAGCCAGATGTTGATGCAAGCCGTGGTGACTCAATTCAGCTAGCTAATAACTTTACTAATCCAGCAGATCGGTTCAGGGCAAATCTAGTTTGGCTCGGCGACAAAGAGTTAGTTCATAGCCGCTCCTATTACCTGATCTCTGGCTCAACTCAAGTTCCGGCGATAGTTTCTTCGATTAGATATAAATTAAATGTAAATACTGGCGATCACGAGGCCTCTGAAGTTTTGGCTATGAATGAGATCGGAATTGTAGATATCGCAACCGATTCGCCGATAGCCCTAAACACCTATAAAAAAGAGCGTAATACCGGCAGTTTCATCTTGGTCGATCGAGTAACTCTAAACACTGTCGCAGCCGGAATGGTTTCACACACTTTGCGTCGATCAGAGAATGTATCCGAACAACACTATGAAGTTGATTCGCTTGCCAGAGCTGCTCAGAAGAATCAAAGCAGCAAGGTAATTTGGTTAACTGGTCTATCTGGTTCAGGTAAATCAACTATTGCCAATGAACTTGAGAAACAATTATTTGCAGCCGGTATGCATAGCTATGTTTTAGATGGCGATAATTTAAGACTCGGACTTAATAAGGATCTAGGTTTCACACAAGCAGATCGAGCTGAGAATGTTCGTCGCGTCGGACATGTAGCGCAACTCATGAGCGATGCGGGGCTAATTGTTATTGTGGCGTTAGTTAGCCCATTTAGCGCTGATCGAGATTCGGTTCGGGAATTATTTGAGGTTGGCAAATTTATGGAAGTTTGGGTTAAAACCCCAACTGAAATTTGTATTGATCGTGACCCCAAAGGTCTGTATAAGAAAGCGGCAACTGGTTCTATTCCAAATATGACTGGAATTGGACAGGAATATGAAGAGCCAGCGCATGCCGAGTTGATCCTTGATGGCACAGCGCCAGTAATTGAAAATGTAAAGATTTTGCTAGCGGCGATTTTATGAATTGGATTTTCTTCGCGTTAGCCGGATCCATTGCCCAGTTAGTAGATGGCTCGCTTGGAATGGGCTTTGGCCTAACTAGTTCCACTCTGCTTCTTACTTTGGGCGCTTCGGCTGCCGTTGCTTCTGCCGCCGTACATGCTGCAGAAATTGGAACAACATTGGCATCAGGAGCATCTCATTGGCATCGCGAGAATATAGATAGAGATATCTTGAAAAAGATTGCAATTCCAGGTGGCGTCGGTGCCATCTTGGGAGCAACATTTCTTTCTAATATTGATTTATCAGGTGGCAAGATATTTATTTCGACCCTCTTACTCTTACTTGGTTTAGTACTTCTTTACCGAAATATCTTCGTACCTACGACAACTAATATCGCCGAAATTACAAACCCCAGATACCTCACATTTCTAGGCGCAACCGGCGGTTTTGTCGATGCCGCCGGTGGTGGTGGCTGGGGCCCAATAGTTACACCAACGCTGTTAGCAACCACGCAAACCGAACCGCGAAAAGTTATCGGTACCGTCTCGGCTGCTGAATTTGTCGTGGCTGTATGTGCAAGTATTGGTTTCCTTCTGAATATAAATCGGTTAGATATCGATTGGTCTGCTGTAGGCGGCCTTGCATTAGGTGGAATTTTAATGGCACCAGTTGCTGCAAAGTTAGTTAGCTGGATGCCTCGTCGACAACTCGGAATCGTAGTCGCTGTAGCAATTATCCTACTTAATGGCGTAAGACTCTTAGGGTTCTGATGCCTAAAAAAGTATTCATACATGTTGGTTTTCATAAGACTGGAACTACCGCAATACAAGAGTCGCTATTTGCCAATTCTAAAGCTCTGAAAGTTTTAGGAACAACATATGTACGAACTGGCAAGAAAGCCTCTCATAGGGCCGCTTGGGCATTATCGGGTAAAACTTGGGGCTGGAAAGATCGCGGAGGAGTAAAAACTCCAATATCTGAATGGCAAAAACTGTTACGGGAAATTAAGTTACGAAAAGCTCAAGTAGTAATTAGTAGTGAGTTTTTTAGTGAGCTTTCTGATAAACACTTATTGAAGTTAGCCAAAGATTTAAAAGGTATGGATGTACATGTAATTTTCACAATTCGCCCCTTTAGCAAGATGCTCTCATCTTCATATCAACAGTATTTGAAATATGGCTTAAAGGCTAGTTATGAAGAATGGTTGCAAGATATCTTTGCTGAGCCTAATAAATCAAAGCTAAGCCCATCTTTTTGGAAGCGACATAACCATGCCAAAGTAATAGACAGATGGCAAAAAACTTTCGGCAGTCGAAATATTCATTTAATAGTTGTTGATGAAAATGAGCCCGACCACCTTTATCGGTCATTTGAGGAGGTATTGAAACTTCCAAAACTAACATTAAAAGCTATCAATTCAGTTGGCTCAAACCGCTCCCTTAGCCACGCCGAAGTTTCCCTGTTATTAGCGATAAATAAGGCCTTTCCAGTTAATCTGAGTTGGCCAGATTACGAAGTCTTTGTCAGAAATGGTGCATTCCGCTACATCACAGATGAAATAAAATTGACGGATAGGGATGAAAGAATACTTACGCCGCAATGGGCGCTAGATATCGCAGAAGAATTTTCCAAAAAAAGCGTGAAAGAAATTGAATCTTTAAATTTAAATATTTATGGTGACTTGCAAGAGCTGTTAACTTCAGATGTGGCTGTTGGCCAAAATAGAGAAATTTCGGAAATTCCTTTAAGCGTTGCTGCAAGCGCCTTGCTAGCTTTTGAGAAAAAAGCAATATTACGAAAGTACTCAAGCCGAGAGATTTATCGCGAAGCTCTTCGCCGAATTAGAAAGTTACTTGAAAAGTAACAGAATTTACTTAAGTCCCTTATTGGCTCTATCTAGATCATCTTGAAAATCAACTTCGACTGCAAAGAGATCTGAAATATCAATTGGCTCCATCTGTAGGCCATATTTCTCGATTGCTAATTCAAGCCCACGTTCAAAATAGTCTTGCTCTCCACAAGCATCTAACTGGGTAATTACATCAGCTTTCTCGCGACTAGAAATAAAGTTAATTCCGACCGCTTCGCCTAAAGCGCCTTTAACTGTCTTAGATAGTTCCTTGATATATCCCTGGGCATCTACTGTGTATTTAACTTCTTCTTCAGCAGTAGTAGAGGTATTAACGCAAACAAAAGATTTATCAGCAGCAATGCGATCAGCTACCCGCTCAAGAACTTTGTGATCAAAAACTACGTCACCGTTAAGCCAAAGAACACCACTTTCTTGGCTTGCGCGAAGTGCCCTAAGCAGACTCTTAGAGGTATTTGTTTGATCGTAGACCTCGTTGTAAACGAAAGAGGCAGTTGGGTGAGCTTCCATGATCATTTCGAGTTTAAAGCCAACAACAACTGTCACGCGCGCTTTATCGCCAAAAACAGTCTGCACATTCTCCATTTGTTGCTGCATGATCGAGCGACCATCAGATAGTTGCGTTAATGGCTTTGGCCAAGGCTTACCCAAACGAGTGCCCATACCAGCAGCCAGGATTACAACTTGAATCGCCATTTTTACCTCTTCTTGTAAAGCTAGAACGCCTAAATTTGATCACTTAGCACGATAGATTACAGGTTATGAGCGTTAATCTTCGGACTCTTGTCGTTAATAAGGGCACAAAGATCTCGGAAATCATTGAAATCTTTAGTGAAAGTAATACCGACCTCTTATTGGTTGACGAGAACGCAATCGTAACAAAACCGCATTTGGAATTATTAACCGACTATCCACGTATGACTACAACAGCACTCGTTGCGCCAATGTTTCGTGGAGATGTTCGGGTTACTGGCGATCGAGTGGCTGGGGCTAGCTCTGATTTCCATAATCTAGATGGCGGAAACAACACCTTTGTTGGAATTTTACGGTTATCTCAGAATCAACGAGAGGCGATAGTCACAACTTTAACTGAGGTAAAAAATAGTGAAGCTTACGGAGAGGCAATTGATTTAGTTTTGGTCGCACTAGTTCGCGCAGCAATTGTTGTCTCACCTGCTTCACTTACAGGTGCACCATTTATACGAAGTGCTGACGAAAGCGCTAAGGTCAAAGTTCAAGAGGAAATCAATGGCTTAAATATTCCGCGATTGCGCTTAAAGATGGCCAACCGCGCTAATGATGGTTTTTTCTCAGTGTTTGTATTACGCAAGTTCTCTAAATTGTTCACTTGGGCCGCGGTGCGCCTTAAGATGACACCAAATCAAGTTACTTTGATTTCATTTGCCATTGGTTTGCTTTCGGCATACGCGTTTAGCCGTGGAACTTTTTGGACAATTTTTACCGGTGCAATTTTGCTACAACTCAGCATTATTGTTGACTGTGTTGATGGCGAATTAGCTCGATACACCCGTCAATTTTCAGCTCTCGGTGCTTGGCTCGATGCCATCACTGATCGCATCAAGGAATACTTAGTCTTCTTTGCTCTGGCATACGGTGCAGCAAAGAGTGGCAGAGACCTTTGGATACCGGCCATGTTCATGATGGTTTTTCAAACCTTTCGCCACCTGTCAGACTATAACTTTGCGCGCATCAATAAGGTGCGCAGCACAAACCTGCCAGTTATTGACTTCAATCAAGTGTCCGACGGATTCGTGCCGGTCGATAAAGTTAAGAAATCTAGAGTTGAATATTGGGCGAAGAAAGCACTTCAGTTCCCAATTGGTGAACGTTGGTTGGTAATTAGCGCAGCCTCGATAGTTGGTGGGGCCGCTTTCACCTTAACAATAATGCCAATTTTGGCGCTTATCTCCATTGTTTTGATTTTCCGCTCACGAGTTCGCAAATCTCTAACCTGGCCAAAGCTGCGTGTTAATAAGAACTTAATTGATGACCAATTAGATTTCTTCAAGAATAAACATTCTACTAATCGTTTCGACTGGCTAGAACCATCAATCTTGCGCGCTCTTGAAGGTACCGTCTTTATCTGGGCCGTTGTGGCAACAGATCTAAATCGACCAGCTGCCTTTTTATTGCTCTTTGCCATTCTTTTCAATCATTACGACAATATGTATCGTGCACTACAAAATGAACATAAACCAAAGTGGTTGGCCATTGCTGGCGGTTTTATATTAGGCCGAGTTGCGCTTCTTGGTGTATTCCTAGCACTCGGTTGGTCCATCGTTCCACTAGTTTGGTACTTTGGGCTCCTCTTCTTTGTAGTTTCATCTATCCAGTGGGTAGCCGGACATAAGGCGCGGAGTAAGTAAATGCAAGAACGTCCAGCACGTCCAACCATTGCGCAAATTCGCGAAGTATCACAACCACCTTCAGTCACTGGTCGATCAAATGCTGAACATTGGATCGCTGATCTCTACTTACGTAAAATCTCACCATATGTAACTCTAGTTTTATTGCGCACTCCAATCACCGCAAATGGCGTTACTTGGCTAATGATTTTGGTAGGCGCTTCAATTGGACCCGCACTATTGATTCAAGGTTGGTTTGGAATCGCGTTAGCTTTACTTTTAAGTCATAAACAAATGCTGATTGATTGCTGTGATGGCGAAGTTGCGAGATGGCGCAACACCAAGTCGCCTATGGGTATCTTTTTGGACAAGTTGGGTCATTACGGGGCAGAGAGTTTGATTCCAATCTGCTTTGGTTTGCGATTAGCAGATTGGCCTAATCAACCTATTACTTCAAGTATTTACCCATACTTAGGTGCATTGCTTGCAGTTCTAATCATTATCAATAAAGCACTTAACGACGCAGTACATGTGGCAAGAGCATTCTCAGGTTTACCAAAACTTGAAGATGCCAAAGGCGTTAATTTGCCTCGAAAAGGGTTACTTCGTTTAGCCCGCAAAGTCTTCAATTTCTTGCCCGCACATCGCATTTTCCATTCAGTTGAGTTCACCATGTATGTCGCGATCTTTGGCAGTTTTGCAATTTCACTGCAAATTGCTTTGATTATTGCGTTATTTGTAACTGTTGGCCATATTTTGGCGATCATAACCTCTGCCAAGCTGCGTAATAACTAGCCACATACGATAAATTTACCCTCTAACTATGCTTTAGAAGAGGAAAATTAACGATGAAAGTTATCTTGTGGAATTTGCGCAAGAGCTTGCTCGAGTTATTTCCTACTAACAAATTCAGATTAATTCTAATTAGCCTTTCATTGTTAGCTGCCTCTATCTCAGTCTCAGAGCTATTAGTGGCTAAATTCTTTACTGAAATAATTTTGCACGAAGATGAACTTTCTAAAAGGGAACTTATATTATTTGTAGTTTTCTTTTTTCTATTTTTTGGCCTAACTCGAGCGGGTCAATTTTTTCAACGCATTTATCGGCTAAGAGTTTTTGAGAAGGCTTTCAAGGCTAGTGATAGCGAAGTAAATAAATTTCAAGAAAATTGGCGCTGGTCGCTAGCAATCGAACTGACTAACATTCTGGCTACTTTGACTCAGCTAGGTGTGGTTATCTTATTTTTTATCTACTTTAACCCAATTTTTGGTTTAGTGGATCTGATTGTTGTATTAGTAGTTCTCCACTTAATCGGTCGTATTTTTGCAAAACAGATCAAAGACCAACGGAACTTCGCCAACGCTCGCAAGAAGAAAAAGAGAATTTCATCAGCTGACAAGTTTAGAACTCGAATCAAATCAGGTGAGATAGGAATTCTGTATTCAGGCATTGCAATGATTGTCTTGCTCGGACTACTTATATATTTAAGCTATCAAGGTGATATCAGCCCAGCTAATACAGTAGTTCTTTTCTTCGGTCTTAGATTGCAGAATTCAGGTCTTTCTAGCATGTCAACTAGCCTGATGCGATTTGCAAGGGCGCGTACGCATAGTGAGTAACGAACTATTAACTATTGGGTTTTCCACTCTTTCTGACCGCATCAACAATATTGAACCTCCGCGCGTCAGCGTTCCGCATAAGGTTTTTATCTCCATTCAAGACCCCAATAATTCAGCTGAACCGCTACCTAGTAACTTTAGATTTGATTCAATTAAATCCCCCGAAATTGGCGTTGCCAAAAGCCGAAATACCGTGCTTCGCAGCGCTAATACAAAATATTTACTTTTTGCTGATGATGAAATCGTTTTCCTGGACCGTGGCATTAAGTTAGCAGTTGCCTATTTAGAGGAACATCCGGAATGTGACCTGGTTTTAGCGCAGGCGATCGACACCACTGGCGCACTTCGTAAGCGTTATTCAAAGAAAAAAGTTCAGTTAACTAAGTTCAATTCTGCAAAAGCTGCAACCTACGAAATGATTGTGCGGGTCGAGAGCATTAGATCTAAAGATGTTTACTTCGATGAAAAATTCGGTGCTGGTGTTAGCAATTACATTGGCGATGAATACATTTTTATCACCGACTTACTAAATAAAGGTGGAACTGCGACCTTCTTGCCAATCACAATTGCAATTCACCCAAAAGATAGCTCGGGCAGCCTTTGGGGTACCGAACGAGATCTTTTGGCGCGAGCACAAGTTTTCCAACGGGTTTTTGGATCTTGGGCGCCAATAGTGCGAGCAGCCTTTTACTTTAAGAATTATGGCAAGACCAACGGCCTTAAGAATTTCAAAAAGTTTGTGCGCGGAAAGATTTAGTCACGAAGCGCTTTAGCTAAAGATCTAAAATCTTCAACCAAAATATCAATTTCGGTTTGGCCGTGTGCCAATGAAATCAACCATTGCTCATCAAGTCCCGGAGGGGTAATGATTCCGCGGTTAAGCGACCATAACCAAGAGAGTTCAGCTACTTGGAAGTCAGTTGCTTTGTAATCACGATAGTTTCGAACCGGCGATGTTGACCAAGTAATACAACCCTTTACGCCAAAACCAACAGTGTGCGCAGGCAAGCTGTACTCATCAATAATTTCATTGATCCGCACTAGTGCTTGTTTATTTAAAGCTTCAGCTTTTTCTAGAGCTTCAGGGGTGCAAATTTTATCTATTGCGCGGATACCGGCCATTGCGAGTGGGTTTCCGTTAAAAGTTCCAAAATGTCCAAGACGACCATCGGCAACTGCTTGCATGTATTTATCTTTTCCACCGAATGCCGCAACAGGTACACCGCCACCAATTGATTTTGCAAGGGTGATCAAATCAGGTTGCACGCCTAAACGTTGTGCAGCACCTTGATAGCCAGCAGTTAAACCAGTTTTTACTTCATCAAAAATCAAAATGATGCCGTACTGATCACATAGTTGGCGAACAGATTCGAGATATCCAGCATCTGGCAAAACAATTGCAATGTTTTCAAGAACAGGCTCGAGAATAAAACAAGCAATGTCATCAGCGTGAGCTTGAAATACTCGCTCCAGTGATTCGATGTTATTAAATGGCACTACGTAAACATCGCCTGGAACTGTTCCGACATTTGGTACTGGCGTTGGATCATTTGCATCGCCAACTTGCGACAAGCTTGGCTTACAGGAAACCATTAACGGATCAAATGAACCGTGGTAGCCGCCTTCGAGTTTTACAACACCACTCTTACCGGTAAAGGCGCGAGCTAAGCGAACCGCGTACATGGTTGCTTCAGTGCCAGAGTTAGCAAATCGAACTTGGTCAATTGCAAAACGCTTACAAATGCGTTCAGCCGCATCGCGCGAAATTGGTGAAGGAGTTACAAAGAGCATTCCTTCGGAGAGCGAATTCTTAATTTCTTCAACGACCGCTGGGTTCAAGTGACCAGCAAACATTGCGCCGAAGCCCATTGACATATCAAGCAATTTACGACCATCGACATCGGTCATATAGGCGCCTTGTGCCGAGGTGATGGAAATTGGGTACGGGTCCCAGTGCTGGAAGCTAGATGGCACGCCCATTGGCATGGTCTCTTTGGCAACCGCATTTTCGATTTCGGAATTGCCAGTTCCTTCTTTAAAACGAGCCCATTCTTGGTCTAACAGAGCGGCGACTCGAGTTTTAGAGACTGGCGTTGAAGTGGCAGGAACAGATCTAAACGTTTGCGGATGATTCGCAGTGGTTTTCATTTTTTGCACTTTCGACTTCAAGACGATCTCGAAGCCCCTAGTGCCTTACTCCCAACAAATTTTGTTACTTAGGAAGTTTAGCCGTTTATAATTTTTAAGCAACGGGAGCGCTCGTTCACGCGTGGTTTATCGCGTGTTTTCAAGAATTTAACGTGATTTATATAAGATCGCCTTATGGCAAACACCCTAAAAACAAGTAAAAAACTAGGCTTCGGCGCATTTGTCGTTGTAGCTTCGCTAGCGGTAACCATGGTTACCCCAATCGCACAGGCAAACGTTGTTTATTCAACTCCAAGTGCTCCGACAAATGTCACCTCTTATTTATCAACCCGCGGTGTTGTTGTTAAATGGACACCATCTGCAACTGCGACCCCTGCAATCACGCATTACGTGGTTTCGGCTGGTTCAGGTTCATGTCCAGTTTTAGTTCCGGTTACATCGCATAGCGTTGTAACAATGCCTGTAGTTGCAGGGCAACCTGGCGGAACTCCAGTCGTACAAGCAGTAAATGCCTACGGTTTCTCGGCAGCTGCTAAGTCAAACAAGTCTTACACCGCAGCCCAACTCGCAACAGTTGCATCTGCATCAAACATTAAGTCAGTTCAAGTTCTACAACTTAGCGACTTGCACGGTGCTATCGAAGGTTCCCCGTCTAGCTCAATCGGCGCTGCGGTATTAACAACTGCTTTTGCAAACGATCGCAAGAATGCAGCAGCTACCGTCACAGTTTCATCAGGTGACAACATTGGTGCTGCACCACCTATTTCAACCGAGTTTGAAGAAATGCCAACTATTGAATCAATGAACTTAATGAAGTTCGATGTTTCAGCTTTCGGAAACCACGAACACGATCGCAACTTAGCACATGTTCAAAAGGTAATCGGAGCATCTGATTTCCAGTGGGTTGCATCAAACTACGGTGACTCATCCCTTGCTGTGCTGAAGTCAGGCACTAAGGCTGCTAAGAGCTTCACCATCATCGATCGAGGCGGCGTGAAAATCGGCATCGTTGGCTCAAATACTGAAACCACCATCGAGCAAGTTTTCCCAGGTAACTTGGATTACACAGATGCATCTGGAATTAAGCAAACAATTCAGATTCAAGCTGGCGTGACTGGTATAAATGCCGCAATTGTTGCGGCCAAGAAAGCTGGCGCCGATGTAGTTATCGCCGTAATCCACCAAGGTTGGTCTGAAAACGCTGGTGGAGTAGCGGTTGGTGTACTCAACGATATGGCTAAGGAAATCAAGGGCGCTGCTGCAATCTATGGCGGACACAGCCACCAAACATTCTCAACTCTAGTTCCTGGAACTCAGCGAGTTTTCGGAACATTGGTTGGCCAAGTTCTGAACTCTGGCGTTGAATACACTCGATCACAAATTTGTGTTAATACTGACACCGATAAAGTGATTGGTTCTTCAATTGAAGTCATCAAGAAGGCAGCGCTTTCAACAGTTGCAGCTGATGCAACTGCCGCAGCGCTAGTCAAGAAGTACAAAGATCAAATGACCGTAAAGCTTGATGCCAAGATCGGTTCTGTCTCTGGCACATTCCCACGTGGCGGAACTCCAGCAGTTGAACGATCTGGTGAAAACCCGATGGGTATTTACATCGCTGATCTACTTCGCGCAAAGTACAAGACAGACTTTGCGTTAACTAATGGTGGCGGAATTCGCGATACTTTCCCAGCTAAGACGTACAAGCCGATTGATGCCAATTTGGTTCGTACTGGTACCGGCGCACTTGATGTAACACTTGGAGATGCACTCACTGTTTACCCATTCGGTAATCAAGTTGCAACAACAGTTGTTACTGGTGAGAACCTATGGAAAGCACTAGAAAATGGTGTTGGCGGAAGCTATCCAGGCGATGGTCGATTCCCACAAATTTCTGGTTTCAAGTTCACCTTTGATCCAACTAAGGCAGTCGGAAGTCGCATCGTTTCGGTAACTAAGAACGATGGAACTGCAATTGCCAAGGATCAAGCTGTCTATACCCTTACAACTCTTGACTTTATTGTTTACGGTGGTGACGGATACCTCAATGTATTCTCACCAGCGAAAGCCAAGGTTCAGGGCGCACTACTTGATGTATTTGTAGATGCACTAAAGGCAGATATGGCCGCTGGAAAGGTCACTCAACTCCCAGCACTTGATGGTCGTGTTAAGAAAGTTTCTTAACAGTAAAAGAACTACTTAAAGGTCAGGGGCACATCCAAACGGGTGTGCCCCTGATTTATTTTTACGCGATAAACTCTCCTTCTATGAGTCCGCAAGCGGAAAAACCCACGATTATCCTGGCTACCAGTAATGGTGTCGGAATGGGTCATCTTGCTCGTGCCAGTGCGATTGCCCTTGAACTAAAGGAAATCGCTAACCCAATCATTGTTTCGATGGCTGGTGGCGTTGCCGAAGTGCCTAATTTTGTTGGCGTTCGTTGTGAATATATTCCTGGCCGTGATCGTGGCTGGATGCCTCGCAAACTTTGGGATGCTTACTTGCGCGATCGCTTGCTTGCCCTAATTGAAGAAACTGATGCTCAAGTTTTATCCTTCGATGGCGTAGTTCCATATCCAGGTGTTATCGCCGCAAAGTTAAAGAAGAATGATTTAGCTTTAGTTTGGGTTCGCCGAGGTTTGTGGCAGAAGAAACCACAAGGCCTAGCCCTTGGTCTGCAATCAATGATGATGGATGAAATTATCGAACCTGGCGATTTTGCTCGAGTTTATGATCATGGTCCAACTAAGAATCGTAAAGATGCCGTTGTAACTTCAGCTGTGTCATTATTCCAAAAATCAACAGCTCTCGAACGTGATGAAGCTCGAAAAGCACTTGGCATTGATCTGGATCGCCCTGCGGTATTAGTTCAATTAGGAACTGGCGATAGTGATGTAAATGAGAAAATGACGGCAGCACTCAAGGGTTTAATTGGTTGGAAAGATTTGCAAGTGGTCCTAACTAAAAAGCCGATCGACGCTAATGGAAATTCATTGGTTCCTGATGGTTTGGAAATTAAGCAAGTTCGATATTTCCCGCTGGCTAAAGTTTTACACGCTTTTGATGCAGCGATTTGTGCAACTGGTTATAACGGCGTGCACGAGCTGCTACCTGCATTAGTACCAACAGTATTTGTCTCAAATATTCGCGGTACTGATGATCAAGAAGCTCGCGCCCAGTGGTGTCATGATTTAGGTTATGCGTTGCGAGCTGATCAAGCAGATTTAGCAAACATCACTGAAACCGTGAAGTTGTTACAAGATCCCGAAGAGCGAGCTCGGTTACACCGCATGTGCAAGAAGTTGCCAGAAGCCAATGGCGCCAAGGAAGCTGCCCAAATTCTCTACGAAATGGCCACCGTTAAGCATGGAGCCCAGCCTTTAATGATCGCTAGATTGCGCCTAAAAGCGCGCGATTTTGGCCTTGTAAGTTACCGCCAATTTGCTAATGCCGTTTATCGTCAGTTAGCTCTGGTCTACCGCAAAATAAATCCTCATATTGTGGTTCAGATTGTAAAGACTGATCCTCCTCACTTTGGTGATGAGACAGACCCACAAACTATGCGCCATTTGATAAATGGTGATGTTCGCTTCGAGCATTTAATCTCTGGTGCATCTGAGAATTATCGTCGTCGCCGCGATGAGATAGCATCAGCAGCGTATGGAACTGTGCGTCGAGTGGTAAATACTCATAAGGAGCCGCTATGAATATTCGGGGATTCGCAAAACGCAGTAAAGCCGGCAACTTAGTCTGGCGCATATTTATAGGCGTTCTAGGCGGAACAGTCACGGTGCTAGGCGCGATAGCACTGGTTGCACCAGGCCCCGGCGTTTTAATTTTACTTGCCGGCCTTGGAATTTTAGCTAGCGAGTTTGCCTGGGCTAGTAGGGCGATGAATAAAACTAAGACTATGGCGCAATCAGCTGCCGATAAAGTAGGTATCCCAACTTGGGTTAAGTATCTAATCCTTGCTGGTGCAGCACTCCTTTCAATATTTGCGATTCTTTACTATTACATGACCAAGTAGTTCAGATAGAAGTTTCAGTTAGCACTCTCTGCGCTTGTAATCTATAGTTCATTAAATGAGCGCAAATACAGCAACTCCAATTCACCCAGTGTTAAGTAATAGACGTAGCCCAAGATCATTTGATGCAACTGCCACTATTTCCAATGAGGCGTTAGTTGCGATTCTAGAAGCAGCTCGTTGGGCACCATCTGCTAACAATTTTCAACCTTGGCGTTTTCATGTAGGCGTACGTGGCGATGAAGTATTTAACTCAATTCTTGATACTTTGATTTCGTTTAACCAGAGTTGGGCTAACCGTGCATCGGCGCTAGTTTTGGTCTCAACCGTTAATCAAAATGAAGATGGAACTCCCCGACTGATTTCAGGCTTTGATGCTGGATTAGCTGTTAGCCAACTTACTTTTGAGGCACATAGTCGCGGCCAAGTGGCCCATCAAATGGCTGGTTTTGATGCTGCAAAAGCAGCTCAAACCTTTGCGCTACCTGCGGAAATCGCACCTATTGTTGTAATTGCAATCGGAACTCAGGGCCCGGCCGAACAACTCGAAGGCGTTCTACTTGAGCGTGAAAATGCGCCACGTCAGCGCAAAGAGTTATCCGAAATTGTTTTAGCTGGGTTACCAGACTAGAAGCGAGAACGGATCTCCCAGAGATCCACAAAGACCGGGTTAAACAAAGTACTTGCTAGGTACTTAACGCCCGCCGAACCACCGCTGCCCATTTTGGCACCAATCGTGCGTTCAACCATTTTCACATGGCGGTATCGCCACTCTTGAAGCCCTTCGTCGATATCAAGTAGACGCTCGCAGACCGATGCGCTCTCTGGATCATTGCGGTGCACATCAAGTAATACATCTTGCACGGCTGGATTTGCAACATATGCAACTGATTTATCACGAGCTAGAACTTCTGCTGGAATCTTATGGCCGCGCTTTGAAACATATACCAGCAAAGAATCCCAAACTGAATTGCGACTAGTGATTAACGAAATATCACTTTGCACATCAGCTGGTAGATGCCCAGCCATTGCACTATCACGACGACCAAGAATTGCTTCGACTTTTCTAAATTGGGCAGATTGAAAACCACTAGATGAAGAAAGATATGAGCGGAAACTATTAAATTGCAGGGGCGTCATTGTTTCTAAAATATCAATCTGCGCAACACAAACTTTCATGATTGTTCGAATGCGCCCAAGTAGTGCAAGCGAGCGATGTGTTTCGCCAGCTTCCAGAGCCACTTGCGCAGCCAAGAATTCATGAATTAATTGCTTAAACCAAAGTTCATAACTTTGATGAATGATAATAAAAAGCATCTCATCATGTTCGGGGCCATCTGATAGCGGTCTTTGCAGAGCAAGAAGCTCATCAACTGCTAAATAAGAAGTGTAAGTAAGCGCTGGATCTACTTGATCAGTGCTCACGTAACTCTCGAATCTGATTTTTCGATCTTTTCATATTGGCGGGTAGTTACTAGATCACGAATACGTTGAAAACCATCCCAAATCTCTACATAAGAGGTAGGCAATGGCGAGATAGCTAAACGAATTGAATCAGGGGTGCGATAGTCCGGAACTACGTTGGCGAATTGGCGAAGAGCGACACAGATACGAGCGGCATCTGGGTGCCCGATTGAGATGTGGCCACCACGTTCATTAGCATCTCGTGAGGTCAGCAGCGTGAAGCCAAGGTCAGCCAACCAAGCGTCGTATAGCTCGATCATCATTTGAGTTCCGGTTGCACACTTATGCGAAATCTCGTTCATCCCAGCTTCTTCAATTATTGAGAACGCACTTTTGATACAACGTAACCCAATTAAAGAAGGACTGGCAATTTGAAATCCTCTGATACCTTCGGCGCGTTCAAATACTGGCCCCATGCCAAATTGATCACCTTGCGAAAACCAACCTTGAATCGGAACTTGTAGTTCAGCTTGCACGCGCTTGTTTACATATAACCAAGCTGGTGCCCCTGGGCCAGAGTTGCCGTACTTATATGTGCAACCAACTGCGATATCTACACCGTTAGCATCGAAGTTCATTTCAATCGCACCAACTGCGTGGCTGGCATCCCAAAGTAGAAATGCACCGAAGCTGCGAACTAAATCAGTTAAAGACTTAATGTCATTGCGCGCACCTGATCGGTATTGAATTACTTCAAGCGTTACAAGCGCAACATCGTCAGAAAGGTAAGGCTTTAAAACATCAACCGTGATTAATTCATTGTCGGCAACTTTAGGATCTTCGTTATCGATTATTACTAAGTTCAAATCAAATTGTTTAGCGATGCCATCGAGAATGTATCGATCAGTTGGAAAATTGGCGGCATCAGTAATGATTGTTTTACGGCCCGGGCGAGCATGAATAGCCGCTAGACAAAGTTGGTAGAAATTAACCGAAGTGGTATCGCAAGCAAGAACCTGACCCGCAGCAGCACCAAGGGTTGCGCGACCGATTAAGTCACCGGTTGGCTGGGCTTCATCAACCCAATGGCCCCAGCCATTTACAACCTCAGGGCCCCATTCCTTAGTTAGAAAATCATTAACCGCTTTAACAGTGTCATGTGGCAAACGGCCCAACGAATTTCCATCCAAATAACACATATCTGGGTCGGTAATCACATAACGCTCTTTGAAGTGGCGTAGCGGGTCTGCGGCATCTAGTGCCAATGCATATTCTCGGTCAGTAACCTTCATGCGGTAAAGGTACGCTTTCCCCCTATGGCACGCAATCTTGTTAACGTCGAAAGCGTCAACAAAGCCTTTGATATCAAGCAGCTACTAGTTGGCGTATCTCTGGGTGTTGCTGAAGGCGAACGCATTGGAATTGTCGGCCGAAATGGTGCTGGCAAAAGCACTTTAATGAAAATAATTGCAGGTATCGAGCAACCAGATTCTGGGCGCGTAACTAAGAGCAATTCAGTCAAACTTGGAATGCTCAATCAAGTCGATGTGGCAGATAAAGCCGCAACAGTTCGAGATGTTGTTCTTGGCGATAAAGCAAAACATGAGTGGGCCAGCGATGCTGGTGTTCGCGAAGTATTTACCGGGCTATTTGGTGGCTTTGATGATCATCTATTTGAACGCACATTTCTCTCTCTTTCAGGTGGCGAAAGACGACGCGTCGGTTTAGCTAAGTTACTAATCGATGATCTTGATTTAATTTTGCTTGATGAGCCAACTAACCACCTAGATGTCGAAGGTGTGGCTTGGTTAGCAAACCATTTAAAGAATCGTAAAAATATTGCCGTAACGGTAATAACGCACGATCGCTGGTTTCTAGATGAAGTAACAGATCGCACCTGGGAAGTTGTCGGCGGCAAAGTCGAAGAATATGACGGTGGATATTCCGCATTCGTATTAGCTAAAGCAGAACGCTCTCGCCAAGCTGCAGTACTAGACCAACGCCGCAATATGCTTATTCGTAAAGAACTGGCTTGGTTACGTCGCGGTGCGCCAGCTCAAACAGTTAAACCAAAATTTAGAGTTGATGCTGCAAATGAATTAATCTCAGCCGAGCCAGCACCGCGTGACACCACCGAGTTATTGAAATTTGCCCAAAATCGATTAGGAAACACGGTTTACGAAGCACATCATCTACAAGTTCGTGCTGGCGATAAAGAGTTGATCGATGATCTTTATTGGAATGTTGGCCCCGGCGATCGTATTGGCATTGTTGGCGTTAACGGAGCTGGCAAAACCACTTTAATGCGCACGCTAGCTGGTGAAGTGCAACCTAGCGCTGGAAAGCTTGTAACGGGCGTAACTGTAAAAGCTGCATTTTTAACCCAGCACTTAACAGAGCTAGACCCAACCTGGCGAGTTCTTGAAGCGGTAGAAAAAGTTGCCTCACATATTGAACTCGGCAAAGGTCGCACACTTTCGGCATCACAACTTTGTGAGCGGTTAGGTTTTGACCGCGATTCACAATGGACCCCAGTTGGTGATTTATCCGGCGGCGAGAAACGGCGCCTGCAACTAACTAGATTGCTTATGGAAAGCCCTAACGTTTTGATGCTTGATGAACCAACCAATGATTTTGATATCGAGATCTTGACTGAGTTAGAAGATTTACTAGATAGCTATGCCGGCACACTGCTAATTATTTCGCACGATAGATACTTCCTTGAGCGAGTGTGTGATCGCTTCGTTGGCTTGCTTGGCGACAAGAAGTTACTTGATCTGCCGCGCGGAGTTGATCAATATCTGGAGCTACGCGAGAAGGCTATTTCAGGAACCACAACTAAAAAAGAGAATAAATCATCATCTTCAGCTGCCGAACAACGTCAGGCTAAGAAAGATTTGGCACGCATTGAACGCCAAATATCCAAGATAGCGGAAAAGAGCGCAGCGTTAATAGCGGAACAAGAATTCTGTGAATTTGACGCCGAGCGATTGGCCGCCATAGCTGGCGAGTTAGCCGAGTTAAATTTAGAGAAATCGCAACGCGAAGAAGAATGGCTAGCCGCTACCTTGCTTATTGAGGGTTAAACTTAGTACATGAATAAAATAACACACGCAATTGAAGTTACCTTATTCCGTGCGCGCTTCTTACTGGCTCCGCTTTACCTCGGGCTAGTTGGTGCGCTAATTCTTCTCTGTTGGCGCTTTATTGTTGAGTTCTATCACATTACTCAACACATCGGCGAAGCTACTGCGCAGACATTTACCCTTGAACTTTTGGCTCTTCTTGACTTAACTCTTTTGGCTAACCTGATTCTGATGGTGATCTTTGCCGGATATGAAAACTTTGTTTCACGTATTGATGTAGCAGCTGAATCTAAAGATCGCCCACACTGGATGGGAACCATTGATTTTTCAGGTTTGAAAATCAAATTAATCGGGTCACTGGTTGCGATTTCAGTAATTGAACTATTAAAAGACTTCATCGAACTTGCGGGGCAAGATGATGTAGGCGGCGGCACTAAGTGGCGCATTGTTATTCACTTAACCTTCGTTGCATCTGGAGTTTTGTTCGCGCTAATGGACTGGATAGCTGATAAACGAGAGTTCGACGGCACACATAAGTAATGCGCCTTGATTTATTAGCGGCGCTGTCAGGTTTAATGATCGCGCTTCAGGCGCGAGCAAATGGCGAACTTTCCTATCGGTTAAATAATGGAATTCAAGCTGCGCTAGTTTCCTTTGGCTCTGGACTTCTAATCATTGCCGTTATCTCACTTTTTCATAAGGGTATAAAAGAAGGAATTACAAATCTGCGCGTGGCAGTTAAAGCCAAAGAGATTCCACGGTGGCGCTTATTTGCCGGCGCTCTTGGTGGCACGTTTGTCGCGTTTCAAACCCAAATTGTGCCAATCATCGGTGTAGCAATCTATTCAGTGGCCTCAATTGCGGGACAAACTGCCATGTCTTTATATGTTGATCGAATTGGATTAACTGGCGGCGGCAAGAAATTAATCTCAAAGCGACGAATTGCTGCTGCTGCCTTAACAGTATTAGCCGTTTTAGTTTCAGTGTGGGATCGCATCGATGCCAAGGACCTATCCATGTGGGCAGTATTTTTCGGGGTTTTGGCAGGTGCCATCGTTGGCGTGCAAAGAGCACTTAATGGACAGATTAATGAATACTCAAAACAGAGTTTCACTACTTCGTTACTAAATTTCATGATGGGCACTAGCTTTTTGGTAATTCTTTTAGTTATTGCAGTCGTTGCAAATTGGTCTGAACTCGCGCCACTGCCAGCTGGCCCATGGTGGATATATGCCGGTGGCGTGATTGGTGTTATTTATATTGCCTTTACTTCAACGATTGTGCAACACCTCGGGGTTTTCACTTTCACCCTCTTTAGCGTTGGCGGCCAATTAGTGGGATCGCTGCTTCTCGATTTACTTTTACCAACCAACGGAGTTAACGTCAGCGCTTATCTAGTAACCGGAATAGTCATGACTTACTTTGGGGTGATCGCCGCAGGCGTAAGTAGTTCACGAATCCAGAAATCAACGAAAGCACAATAAAGAAGAGCGCGATTAATTTAGAGTTTTCATCTATCCAAGGGAATTGCACTGCGTAATAACCAAGCATGGTCATTCCGACTCCCCAAACGAAAGCGCCAAGAGCATTTGCGCTTAAGAACCGGTAGTAATTCATCTTGGAAATTCCAGCAATTGGTGGCACAAAAGTTCTAATCCAAGGGTAGAAACGCGCAAACACTACGGCCCACCACCCGTATCGTTCATAGAAACGTTCGGCACGTGCAACCATCTTGAGAAATCCAGGTCGTTTGCTCTTCTCTAAATACGAGCGCCCCACAGTGCGACCAAGGGCGAACCCAACTTGATCGCCCATGAAAGCCGCCAAGAAAATAATTGTTACTAGCAAAAGAATGTTTACATTCTCGGTTGAGGCCGCAACTAGTCCAGCGAAGAATAGAAGTGAATCACCTGGAATAAAGAAGGCAACTAGCACCCCAGTTTCCAAGAAAATAATGACGCCCATGAAGATGTAAAGCAAAAACGGTGCCATCGAGCTTAAAAACCCTTGGTACGAGGAGAAATCCATTAACAGCTCTTCTTTACCGCCGTAGCGACCGCTGTAACAACTTGCGGATCAAAAACGCTAGGAACAATGAATGAGGTGTTTAATTGTGACGGGCTAACGCAATCAGCAATCGCTTCGGCGGCTGCAATCAGCAACGTGTCAGTAATTTTGTGTGCATTTGCATCGAGCAACCCACGAAAAATTCCGGGGAATGCTAAAACGTTATTGATCTGGTTTGGCTGATCACTACGTCCGGTAGCAACAACAGTTGCATGTTTACGCGCAATCACTGGATCAATTTCAGGATCTGGGTTTGCTAGTGCAAACACAATAGAGCCAGCTGCCATTGAAGCAACATCTGATTCGACTAAAACATTTGGTGCGCTGACACCAATGAAAACATCAGCACCACTCATAGCATCGTGAATGTTGCCATTGAAATTACTTGGGTTGCAATTATCAATGAACCATTGACGCATTGGGTCGTTATCAACCTTAGTTTCTTTCCAGATAACGCCATCTTTATCGAAGGCAATAATGTTCGTGGCACCGCTCTTGGTTAGCAATCGAGCGATCGCGGTACCAGCTGCACCTGCGCCACTCATGATGATCTTTACTTGAGATAGATCTTTCTTAACTAGTTTCAACGAATTGCGAAGGGCGGCTAGAACAACAATTGCAGTTCCGTGCTGATCATCATGGAAAACCGGAATATCTAGAAGTTCACGTAAACGAGCTTCAACTTCGAAACAACGCGGGGCCGAGATATCTTCGAGATTAATGCCACCATAGACCGGGGCAATTAATTGCACCGTGCGCACAATTTCATCAACATCTTGCGTATCTAAACAAACTGGCCAAGCATCAACATCGGCAAAGCGCTTAAAGAGAGCAGCTTTACCTTCCATAACCGGCAGCGCTGCAGCAGGACCAATATTGCCTAAGCCCAAGACCGCTGAACCATCAGTTACTACAGCTACCGTATTTCGCTTAATAGTTAAGCGGCGAGCATCGGCTGGATCATCAACAATTGCTTGGCAAATGCGCGCTACGCCAGGGGTATAAGCACGGGAAAGATCATCGCGAGTTTTAAGTGGCACCTTCGATTGAATCTCAATTTTGCCACCGAGGTGTAACAAGAAGGTGCGATCGGAAACTTTACGAACTGTTAGATCTGGGTGCCTAGAAATCGAACTAGTAATTACATCGGCATGTTCTTGATCGACTGCATCGCAAGTAATGTCGATTACAACTCGCTCCATTAATGATTCAACAACATCGAGTGCGGTAATAGTTGCACCCGCTTCGCTGATAACTGCGGTAATTGCAGCTACCGGGTGTGAATCAGGATGTCCTTCAACTCGGATCGTGATGCCATAACCAGGACTTGTACTTGCCATTTAGACAACACCATACAAACGATCGCCAGCATCGCCGAGACCAGGAACGATGTAACCGTGCTCGTTTAGTTTTTCATCGAGAGCGCCAGTTACTAACTTAATATCGATCTTGGCATCTTTAAATGCATCTTCGACAATTTTGATTCCTTCAGGTGCAGCTAAGATACAAACTGCTGTGATGTCAGATGCACCGCGCTCAATTAAATAATTAAAGGCTGCAACTAAAGTTCCACCTGTTGCCAGCATTGGATCAAGAACGAATACTTGGCGCCCAGTTAAATCTTCAGGCAAACGGTTGGCATATGTGCTTGCTTGTAAAGTTTTTTCGTCTCGCACCATTCCGAGGAAGCCAACTTGTGCAGTCGGTAGCAACTTGACCATTCCTTCGAGCATTCCGAGGCCGGCACGCAGAATCGGAACCACTACCGGAGCAGGCGATGCCATTTTGATACCCGTGGTTTTTGTTACCGGAGTTGTAATTTCAACTTGTTGCGTACGAACATCTCGAGTGGCTTCGTAGGCCAGCAGCGTGACAAGTTCTTCGACTAAGTGTCGGAAAGTTGGTGAATCAGTTTCCTGATCACGCAGAACCGTTAATTTATGGGAAATTAGTGGGTGATTTGCTACGTGAACTTTCATAACGCAAACCATACAGGGGTTTCTTTCCGCATAAATAAGTGCCACTATGTCCGTATTGGAACTCTCGGGAAGTTCCTTCGTGGCGATGCGGTGAGGGGTGGAAAAGTGACTGAACTCATTAACGAAGTCGATATCGCCGTAGAAGCCTGGCATGAAGACGGCCGTTGGACGCTAGCCACTCTGCCCGATGCCCAAGATTTGCCAGCAATTATTGATCGCCTTAAATCACAACAAACAAATGGCGGTGCAGTAGCTCTAATTTCAATTGACGAAGAGTTTTTCATCTTAATCCGTGTCCTCGGAACCCATATCTATATGTTCTTAAGTGATATCTCATGCGCACTTGATTACGAAGTTGCTGAAGAGTTTCTCGAAATTGCAGACCTTGATCAACCAAACGACGATGACGAACCGTTACCGGCGGGCCACAAAGATATTTTTGCCGATCTTGGAATGCCCCATATGGAACTGCTCGCGCTCTGTGATGATGGCGAACTATTTCCAGATGAACAACTAGAAGCTATTGCAAAGCGATTAGGTTTTGGAAATGAGTTTGCGGAGCTGCTAGAACTTTGATTCATCAATATCTAATGCGTTCAGCAATTGCAATTGCCCAAAGCGCTCTAAAAACAGATGACGTACCTGTCGGTGCGTTAATTGTTGACCCTGAAAATAATATTATTTCTACAGGATTTAACGAACGCGAAGCGCATCAAGACCCAACAGCGCATGCCGAGATCGTTGCGATCCGTCGGGCAGCACAAAAATTGGGTACTTGGCGATTAGATGACTGCAAATTAGTTGTCACACTTGAACCTTGTGCAATGTGTGCAGGTGCAATTGCCCAGTCTCGTATCAATACTTTGGTATTTGGCGCTTGGGATGAAAAAGCTGGCGCAGTCGGATCAGTTTGGGATGTGCTTCGTGATCCACGCGCAATACATAAAATGGAAGTTGTAGGCGGAGTTCTTGAAGCAGAGTGTGCTGAGCTACTAATTAATTTTTTCCGGCAGTAATTTTTGAGGTATCGTCACCCACGGTGGCGTGTCTGAGCGGCCAAAAGAGCACGCCTCGAAAGCGTGTGTTGGGGAAACTCAACCGTGGGTTCAAATCCCACCGCCACCGCCATATTTATTAAGGCGTAACCAACGTTAGAAGTAAACGTTATTTAAGTAGTTCGTATGAAGGATTCAAAATAGTCATTTTTCCTTCGTTTTCAGCGACCATGCCTTCGGCGCGTAATTCAGACCCAATATCGAGGCCCCGGATTTCACGGCGGCCCAAGAATTGCAGCGTTACGCCACCGGTTTCATCCCAAACTTCTACATTAATCACCGGAGCTGCTCCGCTTGGAGCTGTGCGAATTGCTGTTACTCGGCCCTGAATATGCGCGCGTTTACGCCAAGTAATGTTTCCGATCGGCGTCATATTTTCGGCGTAGTGACTAATTGGCTCAGCTGATTGTGCAACCAAAGGTTTAGCTTCAGCTTTCGCGACAACTGGTTTTGGTGCAACTAGTGCATCATGCTTATGACTTTCGATAACTAGTGATTTACCGGAGATCATTTTTGAAACATCAAACGGCATAATCGTGGCAACCACTCGCGACAATTGAGAGATCGGTGCCGCAATATCTTCGGCAGTTTGGTCATGTAGCAAGCGACCCAAGAAACCAGAGTATGAACGACGAGGTAATAGCAAAGTTAGCTCAACATCTTTTTGTTCAGTCATTCTAATTGCATAATCGAGAGCCGCATTAGGCAGGCGACGATCAGGGCAATCAATTAACTCAAGTTCAACATCGTCAACTGCATCAGATGCTGCCCATGCCGCTTGAATTTCGGCAGCACGTCGATCATCGATTACGAAGTGAACTGCGGAAATCTTTCGAGCATTTAAGGTACGTGCATAGCGAACAACACTGATTGTGGCAAGATCTACGGAATCAACTAAAACTGTAACGTCGTGGCGGGTAATAGAGGTAGCGCGTTGTTGCTCACTCTTAACCGTTAGTGCTTTCTGTTCTGCGGTGTATTGACGATTTAATCTCAAGAATGCAACGACCATAATTGGCGCAACAACTAACACAATCCAGGCACCTTGAGTAAATTTAACAACCGAGAAAATAAGCACGATTATTAATGAGATCGCACCAGCTAAACCGTTAATTACAAACTTAACTTTCCAGCCATCGCCTTTGTGGGTAGTTGCGTGCTTGGCCATTCCAAAACCAGCCAGCATGAATCCGGTGAATACACCGAGTGCGTAGAAAGCCACTAGATGCTCAACTGAGCCAGCAGTAATTATTACGAGGAAGATTCCGCCACCTGCAAGCAACAGAATTCCGTTTGAAAATGCCAATCGGTGCCCACGCTTGCTGAGCTGGCGCGGTAAATAACCATCGGCAGCCACGAAGTTACAGAGCAGCGGAAACGCGCTGTAAGTCGTATTCGCACCCGCAAAAAGAATAAGCATCGTCGCTAACTGAACCAAAATGAACATGCCTTGCCCAAATGTGCCGCTACCGACCGCCGCTTTTGCAATTTGCGAAATTACGGTCGGCGTACCTGATTCGTAAGGCATTGCATGGATTTTATGAGCAAACCAAGAAACTCCTAGAACCAGAGTTCCGAGGATTGCGCTCATAATTACCAACGTACGTTTTGCGTTATCTGCTTCAGGAGCTTTAAATAGTGCAACACCATCAGAGATTGCTTCGAGACCAGTTAATGAAGAACCACCATTTGCAAATGCACGTAACAGAATAAAGATTGCCGCACCAGTGAGCAATGAGCTTGGCTGACCAAGTTCAACAGCACCTGGAAGATCAGTTTCTAGCATTGGCAGAGTGCCGGTGAAATATCGATACAGGCCGCAAGTAAATACGATCAACATTGCGCCAATAAATAAATAAGTTGGCAGTGCAAATGCTTTGCCTGCCTCCTTAACTCCTCTTAAATTTCCAAAAGTTAGCAATACAATGATTGCAAAAATCATATGCATTTTGTATGGCTCAAGTTCAGGGAAAGTTGAAATAATTGCGGCAACACCTGCGGCGCTTTGAATCGCCAAAGTTACGATGTAATCAAGCATCAGCGCGACAGCTGCAACTTGTGCCACTACTGGGCCAAAGTTGTCACGCGAAACAATGTACGCGCCACCTGTCTTGGTATAAACCTGAATTACATTTCGGTAAGAAAGTGTGATCAAAAGTAAGATAGCTAAAACAATGCCAGTCATCGGCATCAAAATTGTGAAAGCTGCTAAACCAAAAGCAGGTAGCAAAGCAATCAAAATCTGCTCAGAGCCATAGGCCGAAGATGAAATACAGTCTGAAGATAAAATGCCGAGCGCATAACGCTTCTTAAGGCGCTGATGCTCTAGCGAATGACGGTTAAGCGCACTGCCCAAGAACCACTTCTTGATTTTGTAGGTCAACGGGTCGCGCAGATGCGCATGATCCTGAAGCGCAACCGGGGCTGGGGCTCCATCAGTCCAAGACTTAGGCACTTTTACTCCTTGTTAGAGGCTCTATCTTAGATTGTTATGCTCTGCTTATGCGCACACAACTCTATATAAATGGCCAGTGGGTGCCGGGTGCAAGCACGGTTGCCGTAACTGACCCCAGCGATGGTTCAGTAATTGCCCAAGTTGCGATTGCCGATGATGCGCAATGTGAGGCCGCGATTGCCGCTGCCGATGCTGTAGCCGTTGAGTGGGCTGCAACTGCGCCACGATTCCGTTCGGAAATTCTGCGCAAAGCATTTGAAATCATGACTGCTGAAATTGAAGAGATTGCAACGTTGATCTCGCGCGAAAATGGCAAAGCAATGCCTGATGCTCGCGGCGAAGCGACGTATGCCGCAGAATTTTTCCGTTGGTTTGCTGAAGAAACAGTTCGCACACCAGGAGATTTCCGCATGTCACCCAGCGGAGACAAGCGAATTTTAGTTACTCATCAACCAATTGGTTTATCAATTTTAATTACACCTTGGAATTTCCCAGCCGGAATGGCGACTCGCAAAATCGGTCCAGCGATTGCAGCAGGTTGCACCATGATTTTAAAACCAGCAACTGAAACTCCACTGACTGCAATGCACATCGTTGATATTTTGGAACGCGCTGGATTGCCTAAGGGTGTTTTGAATTTAGTTATTCCAGAAAAAACTGGGCCAGCGATTTCTAAGATGCTGCACGACCCACGCGTTAAGAATTTATCTTTTACTGGTTCAACTGAAGTTGGTCGCGTTCTTCTTAAAGAAGCAGCTGATCGAGTGATTCGTTGTTCAATGGAACTAGGTGGCAACGCACAAGTTATCGTGCACGATGACGCTGATCTTGCAGTGACAATTCCACAATTGTTATTAGCCAAGATGCGCAACGGTGGCGCTGCATGTACTTCTGCGAACCGCATTTATGTGCAACGACCAATTGCCGAAAAATTTATTGCTGAGCTAACTAAATCAATGTCAGCATTTGTTGTTGGCCGCGGCACCGATGCCACCACAACGTTAGGCGCTAGCGTTTCAATCAAGGAGCGCAACAAGATCGCTGAGTTAGTAGATCAATCAATCGCAGCGGGCGCTAAGGTTGAAACCGGTGGCAAAACCTCAGATGGTCCAGGTGCTTTCTACCCAGCAACCGTGCTTTCAGTGGCTAAAGACAACCCAATTTTGAACCACGAGATCTTTGGCCCCGTAGCCCCAGTCGTTATTTTCGACACTGATGCTGAGGGAATCGCACTCGCGAATGACACCGAATTCGGTCTTATTAGTTATGTATTTTCTAGCGACTTGGCTCGTGCACTTCGCACAGCAGAGGCAATGGAATCCGGAATGGTTGCGATTAACAAGGGCGTAATTTCTGACCCAGCTGCCCCATTCGGCGGCGTTAAGCAATCTGGTTTAGGTCGCGAAGGTGGCTTCGATGGAATTCACGAGTTCTTACAAACTAAATATATTGGCGTGCAAATCTAACTAATAAATCCAGCTTCGCTCTGGGCAAAAAACTCAATCAAGGTTTCAATTTTATCAACCATGGCTTCTGGAATAGGCACTTCGCTGGAGTAACTATTTTCAGTTGGCGAAATTGGCTTGGCATGCCAAACGAAACGGTCACCTTTCATTTTGTATTTGAAAGAGTAATTACCATTTACCCGAGAAAAAGACCCCGTCTCAAGAAAAATCTCTGCCTGATTTTCATACCTTGAACGTTCCTCAACTATCAAACGACAAAATTCGGACAGCACTTCAGATTCCCTAACAAGTTGTTGCGAAGTTAAAAAACTCTCAAAGGAATCCATGGAAAAAGAGTATCTCAAGTACCATTTCGGTCGCGAAGTGTTTTCTTAATCCAGATCGCATGAGCTTCTTGGGTAATTTCACCACCAGCGAGTCCGAAGAAGATTGCTTCGGCATCATCAATATCGAATTCCATTTCGAACCCGTTGATCCAGCAGAATTCAAACGCTGATAGAAAAGCAAGTCGTTTGTTTCCATCTGGAAGTGCGTGATTTCGTGCAATGTGAAAGGCCAAAGCCGAAGCTTTATCTGAAAGTTCAGGATATGGGTCTAGCCCGATTAGTTCTGTCTGGGGTGCCGCAACTGCCGAAGAGAGAAGGTGTAATTGAGAAACTCGTGCCAACGTTTCAAGTGATACACCGGTTACTTCTTCAGCAATATGCAGTACCTGATTCAAAGTCAGGTACAAGGTCACCTAGCTAGGCGATCCAGCAGATTTTTATGCTTTTTCGAATGCAATTTAAGGTCGATGATAAATTGCTCATCGTCTTTCATGCGTGAGATCTCAGCCTGAAGAGCTTCAATCGCTAATTGATTAACACTGATATTTCTTACAGCAGCCACGACTTCTGCTTGATCGGCTAGATCATCGGGGAGGCGCAAAGTTGTTTGCTTAGTCATGACATCATGGTATCACGAAATCAGAGAGATAAGCAAGGAAAATCGGACTTAAAGCTTCTTACTGGCTAGCCACTTCTGGGTTACCTGCATCCATTCAAGGGGCGCCTCGGCCGGGGCAGTATGTGAAGCACCTTTGATGCAGTAATACTGCGAACCTTTAACGCGTGCTTTCATGAAGCGATGCATAACGGGGGTTGCTTCATCTTTCTCACCATTGATGAAAAAAGTCGGCACCTTAATTAGATGAAGTTCCTTTTCAACCGACCAATCTTTTAGCGTTCCGCGAACCGTGAATTCAGTTGGTCCCCACATCGCCTCGTAAACATGCATTCCAAACTTAGGCTTCTGTGCGAAATCTACGAGCTGTGGAATCTGCCTGATATGGCGCTTAGCAAATTCAACGTTTGCTGCAAGATATTCCTTAGCTTTGTATTTCTCTAACTTCTCATATTTATAAATCGCATTACGATGTTTTGCAGGCAGCTTGGCAACGAGTTTGCGTGTCTCGCGCACCCACATACGACTAGATGGCAGTGAGTTAGCAATTATTAAACCTTTTAACCCCTTGGGTCTCTTGACTGCGTAGTTCAACGCAAGCATTCCGCCCCAAGATGCACCAGCGAGCATGTAACGATTTTGTATTTTAAGATGCTTGATCAAGCGACTCAGCTCTTCTTCGAAAAGCTCCATCGTCCAAAAGCTGGCCGGCTTTGCTTTCAGCGCAGTTGATTTACCGCAGCCCAGTTGGTCGTAAACAATTACTGGGCGACCTGACGCGTTTAGTAACTTCGCCATAGATAGAACCCCGACGTGAGTTCCGCCAGGCCCACCATGCATCACAACTATTGGAATCTGGCCATTTCTAAGGTCTCCGATTACGCGAAACCAAGTTCGGCCATGCTTCCAAGTTAAATATCCGCTGCGATCTTTAGTTGCCATAGGTCAAACTTTACGCAGGAAAGCGATTTTGTAACTATATTTCAATCAACATTTTTGAGGGATTTGAGGCAGGCTTTACCCATGTCTTTAGCAATTATCACCGGTGCAAGCAGGGGTCTAGGTTTCGAGAACGCTAAATCGTTAGCCGCTCTAGGTCATGACATCTTGATGATTGCAAAGGACGCAGATCGTTTAACGCTTGCTGGCCAAAAGCTGCAGAGCCAATACCCAAATCAAAAGTTCACGACCTATGCCGTTGATTTAGAAGATCAGTCAGCTACCCGCAAAACAGTTGAGCTGATTGCGCAGCAACACGCTGCACCCGAAATTATGATTCTGGCCCATGGTGTTATGAGCGAGAAAATGTCTAAAACGCTAAAGACCACTGATGCCGAATGGCGTCGCGTGATGGCAATTAATTTAGATTCCGTTTTCACAATTGTTAACGGCCTAGTTCCCGCAATGGCTGAAGCACGTAATGGCCGCATCATTATTTATTCCGCATGTTTAGGTCGAATGTCTGGCCCTGGAAATGCTGGCGGTCTTGCTCCGTATCGAATCAGCAAAGCAGGCGTTAATGCGCTGGTGCGAAACCTTGCACACGAAATCGGGCTAGGTGCGCGCGGAGTTTTAGTTGATGCAGTTTGTCCGAATCATTCGCGCACCGACATGGGTGGCCCTGATGCACCGCGCAGCGCAGAAGAAGGCGCAGCAACTGCACTTTGGTTAGCAACTCGAGAATTCAATGCTGGCGATACCACTGGAGTTCTATGGGAAGACAACCAGATTGTTCAGTGGTGACCGGCCGAACTGGTGAGCGGAGGATGTCCGAGCCAGCAACAAACCCCGACAGGGCAATCAGTTCCAGGTAAACAAGTCCGTTTCAGTCATTCGTGATTCAGTCAAAGCGAATGAAATGAGCGGAGGATGAGGGATTTGAACCCTCGATAGGTTGCCCTATACACGCTTTCCAAGCGTGCGCACTCGGCCGCTATGCGAATCCTCCCGCGCAGATTGGGCCCAAACTGAGCGTAAAACCCGCTTGCGACCTAATCAGCAGGTGAACTCTATCGGTAGCAATAACTATGCTTAGACCAGATCCCTCGCGCGACGTTATCGCGTCCGAACTCCCCCAGGGTAGGAATACAGCAAGGGTAGGCGTGCTCTGACGGGTGCGCGAGGGATCCCTTTCAGATTGTTTGTTAGAACTAGAGTTCGGCACCGATGAGTAGGAAGAGCGGAGATCACAAGCGATGTCACTAGCTTTGTATCGCAAGTACCGCCCATCGGTTTTCGCTGATGTCATCGGACAAGAACATGTAACAGTTCCATTGTCGAACGCACTCTCTGGTGATCGCACACATCACGCATATTTGTTTAGCGGACCACGTGGTTGCGGAAAAACTTCATCAGCTCGAATCATGGCGCGTTCACTTAACTGCGTCGAAGGCCCAACTCCAACACCGTGCGGAAAATGTCAATCGTGTACTGACTTAGTTGCAAACGGTCCGGGTTCACTTGATGTAATTGAAATTGATGCTGCGACACACGGTTTAGTAGATGATGCACGCGATCTGCGCGATAAAGCTTTCTTTGCACCAGTGCAATCTCGCTACAAGATTTACATTATCGACGAAGCACATCAACTCGGAACAGGCGCTGCGAATGCGCTTTTAAAAGTTGTTGAAGAACCGCCTCCCCACGTTATTTTTATCTTTGCAACAACCGAACCGGAAAAGTTAATTTCAACAATTCGTTCGCGTACTCACCATTACCCATTCCGTCTTGTTCCTCCTGGAATTCTCGTTGCGCACCTCGAAAAGATTTGCAACGCCGAAGGCGTAAAAGTTGCTAAAGGTGTTTTGCCATTAGTAGTTCGCGCATCGGGCGGATCAGTTCGTGACGCACTTTCAATTCTCGGCCAACTATTAGCTGGTGCCGGAAGTGATGGCGTTTCATATGAAATTGCAATTCAACTTCTTGGTTTCACCGATGGTGCGCTACTAGATGATGCCATCGACGCACTTGCTGCCCGCGATGGAGCTTCACTATTTAAAACTGTCGATCGCGTAATCGAATCGGGCCACGACCCACGTCGTTTCACCGCTGATTTCCTCGAGCGTCTACGCGATTTAATGATCGTTGATGCACTGCAACAAACGAATGCCAACTCAATTTTGCGCGAACTTCCCGAAGACCAAATCGAACGTATGCGCACCCAAGCCAATCAAATTGGCGCAGCGAACCTTTCGCGCGCAGCCGATATCGCTGCCGAAGGCCTGACCCAAATGCGCGGTGCTACTGCCCCACGTTTAATTCTCGAACTTATCTGCGGCCGCATCTTGTTACCAGGTGGCGACACCAGCGAGCGTGGATTACTTAGCCGCATCGAGCGCCTCGAACGCGCCGAATCAATCTCAGTTCCAGCATCAACCCCAGCTGTGAAAGCTGCGGAACCTAAGCTAGTAAAAGTTGAAGAGGCTGTTTTAACGGAGCAAGACGATTTTAAAAAAGCTCTTCCCAAATCGTCGGATCCGATTAAAAAAGCCGAACCAATTAAAAATTCAGCAATCGACGTAACAGGTTTGCGCAGAATTTGGCCCGACGTAATTGAAGAAGTTAAGAAGAAGCGGCGCTTAACTTGGTCGTTGCTAAGTGCCAGCGCACAAATTGTTTCGATGGATGAAAACTCAATCACGATCGGCATCGTTAACCCAGGCGCGCGTGATTCATTCTTGCGTTCTGAATCCGATGTAATTCTGCGTCAAGCATTTGTTGATGTAGTTGGCGTTGATAAAAAGATCGAAGTGATCGTGGATTCTTCAATCGATACCAATACTCCTGCAGCACGCGCGGTGCGAGTTGATGAATCACCAACTGATAAGAATCAACTCTCTGGCCCCGAACTCCTGGCGCGCGAACTTGGCGCCAAGATTGTGAAGGACGATAGATGAGCACCGGAATGTATGAAGGTGCCATTCAAGATTTAATCGACGCACTCGGTCGCTTGCCGGGTATCGGCCCAAAGAGCGCGCAGCGAATTGCTTTTCACATTTTGCAATCAGAACCTGAAATCGCAACTGCTCTCGTTGAATCAATTCGCACCGTTAAAGAACGCGTTAAGTTCTGCACCGAATGCGGAAACGTTTCCGAAGAAGAACAATGTCGAATCTGCCGCGACCCTCGTCGTGATCGCACTGCAATCTGCGTGGTCGAAGAGAGCAAAGATGTAATTGCAATCGAGCGCACTCGCGAATTCCGCGGTACTTATCATGTGCTCGGTGGCGCGATTAGTCCGATCGATGGCATTGGCCCAGATCAATTACGAATTCGCGAATTAATGGCGCGCTTGGCCGATAACACCGTGACTGAAGTTATTTTGGCGACCGACCCCAACCTCGAAGGCGAAGCAACGGCGACCTATCTATCGCGCGCATTGGCCCCACTTGACCTTAAAGTTTCGCGCTTAGCTAGCGGCCTGCCAGTTGGTGGCGATCTTGAATACGCCGATGAAGTTACCTTGGGCCGCGCATTTGAGGGCCGTCGCACTCTTTAGCCTGACTATCTCATTATTTGGATGAACATCCGTATCATTATTTGAGATATCCCCTTTATCGGTGGCAAAAGTGGCTATTCATAGTTCAAACTTCGCTGCATGGGGTTAATTGTTCAGAAATATGGTGGCTCTAGTGTCGCCGATGCCGAGGGCATGAAGCGCGTTGCCGCCCGCATAGTGGCTAGCAAGCGCGATGGAAATCAGGTCGTAGTCGTGGTTTCGGCCATGGGAGATACCACCGATGAACTAATCGATTTAGCTAATCAAGTAACGCCAATTCCAAATGGCCGCGAACTCGACATGTTGTTAACTGCCGGCGAGCGAATTTCGATGGCACTTCTTGCAATGGCAATTTCAAGTTTGGGTCACGAAGCACGTTCGTTTACTGGCAGCCAAGCTGGCGTGATTACCGATTCATCACACGGTCGCGCACGCATCATCGATGTAACACCTGGTCGAATTCAAGAAGCACTTGCCGAAGGTGCAATTGCCATCGTTGCCGGCTTCCAAGGAATTTCGCAGGACACCAAAGACATTACAACTCTAGGTCGCGGCGGAAGTGACACAACAGCAGTCGCACTCGCAGCCGCTCTCGATGCCGATGTTTGTGAAATTTACACAGATGTCGATGGCGTATTTAGCGCCGACCCACGTGTTGTTCCATCTGCGAAAAAGTTAAAGAGCGTTACTTACGACGAAATGTTAGAACTTGCTGCAAGTGGCGCAAAAGTTCTGCACTTGCGTTGCGTTGAGTATGCCCGCCGTTATGACTTACCAATTCATGTCCGTTCAAGTTTTTCAAACAACGAAGGAACCTGGGTGGTCAAAGATCATCCGGAAGGAGACCAAATGGAACAAGCAATCATCTCAGGAATCGCTCACGATAAATCAGAGGCGAAAATTACTATCGTCGGCGTACCTGACCGCACCGGTGTTGCAGCGCGCATCTTCCAAGCGATTGCCGATAACGACATTAACATCGACATGATTGTGCAGAATGTTTCAGCAGCTGCAACTGGTCTAACCGATATTTCATTTACTTTGCCAAAATCTGAAGGTGCAAACGCAACACAAATTTTGCAGAAGCTACAAGGCGAAGTTGGTTTTGCTTCGATTCTCTACGATGATCAAGTTGGCAAAATCTCATTAGTTGGCGCTGGAATGCGTTCGCACCCAGGCGTTACCGCTACTTTCTTTGCCGCCATGGCTGAAGCTGGTATCAATATTGAAATGATCTCAACTTCCGAAATCCGCATCTCGATTATTTGCCGCGTAGCTGATCTAGAAAAGGGCGTAAAAGCAGCACATACTGCTTTCCAACTAGATGCTGATTCTGGCGAAGCCGTTGTTTACGGAGGCACTGGTCGATGAGTAAGAAACCTTCGCTTGCCGTAGTTGGTGCAACTGGCGCAGTTGGCACTGTAATGCTGGGCATCTTGTCAGAGCGCACCGATGTCTGGGGCGAGATCCGTTTGATCGCATCTGCTCGCAGTGCCGGTAAAAAATTAATCTGTCGCGGCGAAGAACTAACGGTTGTTGCTCTTTCACCTGAAGCCTTCGATGGCATTGATGTTGCAATGTTCGATGTACCCGATGAGATTTCAGCAGAGTGGGCACCAATTGCCGCATCACGTGGGGCAGTAGTCGTTGATAACTCAGGTGCTTTCCGCATGGATGCCGATGTTCCGTTGGTTGTGCCAGAAGTTAATCCGCAAGATGTAAAAAATCGTCCGCGTGGAATTATTTCAAATCCAAATTGCACAACTCTTTCCATGATCGTCGCTCTTGGCGCGCTTCATAAGAAGTATGAACTCAAAGAACTTGTGGTTTCTTCTTACCAAGCCGCATCAGGTGCCGGTCAAGCTGGTATCGATTCGTTGCGCGCACAAATTGCAGCAGTTGCAAATACTGATGCTGGCGATGTTGCTGGTGATGTGCGCAAGTACGTAACTGACTTGGGTCCTTTCCCAGCACCACTTGCGCTAAATGTTATTCCGTGGGCTGGTTCGCTAAAGCAAGATGGTTACTCATCTGAAGAATTAAAAGTCCGCAATGAATCTCGCAAGATTCTGGGTCTGCCAAATCTAAAAGTTTCCGCCACTTGTGTGCGAGTGCCAGTTATTACAACTCACTCGCTCACTGTTCACGCTACTTTCGCCCAAGAACCAAGCCGCAAAGAGGCGCAAGACATCCTCGAAAACGCAGCAGGGGTGAAGTTGGTTGATGATCCAGAAAATCACAAGTTCCCTACCCCAGCCGATGTTGTTGGCACAGACCCAACTTGGGTTGGCCGAGTTCGCAAGAGCATCGATGATCCAATGTCACTCGATATGTTCGTTTGCGGCGACAATCTACGCAAGGGCGCTGCGCTAAATACTGCGCAGATCGCTGAATTACTTGCCGTTGAATTTACTAAGTAGGCTTACCTCATGAGCATTAAAGAGCAATTGAAGCTAGACCTTACTGAAGCTATTCGTTCTCGCAATGAGATTGTTTCGGGCACGATTCGCATGGTGCTAACTGCGATTACCAATGAAGAAGTTGCCGGTAAAGAAGCGCGCCAACTTTCCGATGAAGAAGTAATCACAGTTCTTTCACGCGAAGCCAAGAAGCGTCGCGAAGCTGCCGAAGCATTTGCCGATGCGGGCCGCGCCGATAAAGCCACTCTAGAAAAAGCTGAAGGCGAAGTAATTGCTAAGTATTTACCAGCTCAATTAACTGAAGCAGATATCGCAGCGATGATCGCCGAAGCAATTGCGGCAACTGGTGCTGCCGGCCCTGCCGATATGGGCAAAGTTATGGGTGCTATTAAGGCCAAGATTGCCGGCAAAGCCGATGGCAGTGTCGTTTCATCACTAGTGAAAGCAGCGTTAAACAAATGAAGTTTGAATATGCAACCGTGCCATTACTTTCACATGCAACTAAGCAGATTCTTGATACTTGGGGTTCTGATGGTTGGGAACTTGTTCAAGTTGTGCCAGCACCAGGAACCGGCGAACAGTTAGTTGCTTACATGAAAAGAGAAATCAAATGAATAAAGTAGATGTTCACGCAAAGCTAGCTGAACTAGGCCTAGAACTACCAGTTGCTGCACTGCCTGTAGCTGCTTACGTTCCAGCGATTCGCACCGGCAACATTGTTTTCACCGCAGGTCAATTGCCACTAGTCGATGGCACTATGGCCGGAACTGGCAAAGTTGATGGCGAGATCACACCAGAGCGCGCGAAAGAACTTGCGCAGATCTGCGCACTTAATTGCTTAGCGGCAGTTGCAACTGTGGCTGATGTAAATAACATTACTAAAATCGTTCGTGTAGTTGGTTATGTAAACGGTGTTCCTGGCTATATCAACGCACCCGTTGTTGTTAACGGCGCTAGCGAATTGTTCTTAGCAATCTGGGGCGATGGCGCAAAGCATGCACGTAGTGCTGTCGGTATTGCCGAATTGCCTTTGAACTCACCGATTGAAATCGAACTAACTGTCGAGATTACCGACTAATTACTTACCGCGTTTTCCTAAACGTTCAACGTCAGTAATTAACACAGCGCGACCATCAAGCTTTAACCAGCCGCGACCAGCAAAATCGGCCAAAGCTTTATTTACTGTTTCGCGTGATGCGCCAACTAATTGAGCTAACTCTTCTTGAGTTAGATCGTGGTGCACAAATAAACCTTCATCGGTAACTTTTCCGAAACGATCGCCCAGATCGATTAACGCCTTAGCAACGCGACCAGGAACATCTGAGAAAACTAAATCGCCAACTGCTTCGTTGGTACGACGCAAGCGCTGAGACAAACGAGCAAGAAGTTGCAGTGAAACTTCAGGATTATCTTTTAGCCAAGGAATAACTTTGGCGTGAGACAAGCTAAGAAGCTTGGCATCGGTAACTGCAGTTGCAGTCGATGTGCGTGGGCCTGGATCAAAGAGGCTAAGTTCGCCAAACATTTCGCCGGGGCCAAGAATTGAAAGCAGATTTTCGCGGCCATCGGTGCTGGTTGTGCCGAGCTTTAACTTGCCATCGACAATTACATATAAGTGATCGCCAGAATCGCCCTCGGCGAAAAGCACATTGCCCTTAAGCACCTTTACTTGATCCATTGATGCGCGCAAAGAGGCGGCAGCTGCATCATCAAGGGCAGTAAAAAGTGGGGCTCTACGTACTACTTCTTCATCATGTGGCACAAGCGGTACTTTACCTCCATGGGAGTCGATAGCCAAAAGCGAGCAGATGCCCGCAAGATTTATCGGGTTTTAACCAAGACTTACCCGCACGTAACCTGCGAACTCGACTTCAAAAATCCGCTGCAGCTGCTAATTGCCACCGTCCTCTCAGCACAGTGCACAGATAAGCGGGTCAATGCGGTGACACCAGCGCTCTTTAAAAAATATAAGAGTGTTAACGCTTATGCAGGTGCTCGCGTAGAAGATATTGAAGATCTGATTTATACAACTGGCTTCTATCGCGCGAAAGCTCGCCATATTAAAGGGCTGGCAACCAAAATTGTTAAGCAATACGGTGGTGAAGTTCCGGCTGAATTAGAAAAATTAGTAACTCTGCCTGGGGTTGGGCGCAAAACTGCCAACGTTGTTCTTGGCCACGCCTTTGATATTCCAGGAATCACGGTTGACACTCACTTTGGTCGCTTGTCGCGTAGATTTGGCTGGACGACTTCGCAAGATCCAGTCAAAGTCGAACACGAAGTTGGCGCACTGATTGCGCAGAAAGAGTGGACCAACTTGTCACAGCGCATGATCTGGCACGGTCGCCGAATTTGTCATTCGCGCAAACCAGCTTGTGGCGCCTGCCCGATGGCAAAAATTTGTCCATCTTTTGGCATTGGCGAAGTTGACCCCGTTAAAGCCCGGTTACTTTTAAAGACTGATGCGGACTTTAGATGAAAAGAGTTCTAATTCTTTTACTTGCGCTCTCATTAACTGGTTGCTCATCGATTACAAATTCCATGTCGAGTATTGGGGAAGTAGTTGATTGCGTTGAAGTTGATCATGTGGCAGCAAAAGCAGATGACACGTTGCTTAACTGTCTAAGCGGCACTGAGAAAATATCAGTCGAGTCACTACGCGGCCCACTAATAGTTAATGTTTGGGGCTCTTGGTGTGGCCCATGTAAGCAGGAAATGCCATATTTTGTAGACTTTCATCACCAGGCAAATGGCAAAGTAAAGCTGCTCGGAATTGCAGTTGAAGAAGCTAAAGCCCAAGATTCTAAAGATTTCATTATTTCCTATGGCATTACTTGGCCAAATCTTTATGATGCTAAAGGAGTAACTCGAGCAATTTTTGGCATGGGAGTGCCAGTTACTTGGTTTATCGATGAACAAGGTACTGTGGTTTATAAACACATCGGCGTCGTTGAAACCACCGAAGAGCTAATTGAATTAACTGCGAAGTATCTCAAGGTGGAAATCTGATGTTTGTTGATATTGCACTAGCGTTGCTAGCTCTTGGCGCAATCAAGCGCGGCTATAGCACTGGGTTTCTGGCCACTATTTTTCGCACCCTCGGCTACATCGTTGGCGGTGTTGCAGGTCTTTACTTCTCATTGCAATTTGTTGCTTCGTGGGATTCATTGCTACAGCAAGTTATCGCAGTATTAGTTGCGATTTTTCTCGGCGCACAACTTGGTTTATTTGTATTCGGTAAGTTTGCAAAGTTTTTCCACGCGCGACTGCTTTGGAAACCATTCAAAGTTATTGATTCACTAGCCGGTGTAGCACTGGAACTAATCCGCGTAGTAGTAATTGGTTATCTCGTTTTAACCACTCTGCTTTGGTCGCCCTGGAGCGCAGTTAAGAATGAAGTTAATGAGAGCCAGATTTACGCTCAATTAGATGAGCGTTTGCCAAGCGTGATCACTGATCTAAGAGATCGCGCAAACGAATTCTTAAGGAAATAGGGCAAATCACCCAAACTTGAACTTATAAATCCACATAGTAGTTCTTCCAAAACTAATCTAGATAAATTAAAATCTGCGATTATGAGAAGGGTTTCAACCGCACTAGTTTTAGTTCTAGCCGCATCCATATTTGCGCCGGCTAATGCGGCTGCGCCAAAGCCCGGAACGACCTGCAAAACTTTAAATCAAAAAATTACATCAGGTGGCCAGCTTTATACCTGCACTAAAAGTGGAAGTAAGAAGGTTTGGTCGAAGGGCGTAAAAGTTGCACCAAAGCCAAATGCTGTGCCAACTCCTTCCAATTCACCTTCTGCTACCTCCCAAACTATTAAATTAAATATTCAAGAGGGAATAATTTGCGATTCAACTGGGCAAATGAGTGGAAAAGATTCCAAAGGGGTTGAACTGTTCTGCACGCAAGGCGGAGACGGTAAGTATTCTTGGCGGCCAAAGCAACCAGAAGCGCCAACGCCAACACCAACGCCAACGCCAACGCCAACACCAACGCCAACTCCAACTCCAACGCCAACACCAACGCCAACTCCAACGCCAACGCCAACACCAACGCCAACGCCAACTCCAACGCCAACTCCAACGCCAACGCCAACACCAACGCCAACGCCAACTCCAACGCAGGCAGCTTGGCCATATGTACTTGGAAAGCTTGGAAGTAGCTGCAGTAAAGAAGGACAAATTGGCTGGAATGGAAATGTAGTCGGCGCTTGTAAAAATGGAATTGTCATGTATGCGATGCAGAAAGATGTACCAGTTACACCTATCGGCGGTTATCAGTCTCGACCTGATTGGTATCCAACCCTTACTCAAATTATGATGCCACCATTGACTTCCGAACCAACTTGTTCAGCTTCAACAATTAAATTTACAAAACCGGTAATCCCGCTTGATAAGTTAGCACCGACAATTCCTTACGGAATGATGGTTGGTGATCATGTGACACCGATTGATCACGCGTATTTGGGCCATAAATCTCTCTCAATTCCAATAGCAAGTCGTACCGAGAATGATTACGTCGCGATTACCACACCCGCAGATGGTGTGATTATCGAACTAGGTAACCTTGGCTCCCCAAATAGCTATCGTGTTGTTATTAACCATGGGTGCAATGTCTTTAGCGTGTATATGGTCCTAAATAGAGGAACTGGCGTACTTGCTGATGCATTTAAGAAATTGAATGGTAATGGCTATGTATTTCTGAACATTCCTATAAAGGCTGGCGAAGAATTTGGGCGGCAACGGGACAATATGTTGGACTTCAATGTATTTGATGGCACTAAATTTTTACCAGGATTCGCCAACGTTTATTCATATTTAACCGGTGATACTTCAAAGCCGTATACCGCTGATTATTTGCCTTATTTCACTGAGGAAATTCGCACCGCAATGGAAAATTCTCTGCAGCGAGTTGCCACACCGAGAATTGGAAAGATAGATCAGGATGTGATCGGTGCGGCTGCTGGTAACTGGTATTTAGCTGGTACAAATGGCTACGGTGGCAATCCAATTAGTGATTATGAGAATGCCACATCACAAGTGATGGGTGGATCCGTAAGTGGAAAAAACTATTATGCCTGGAGCCATCTGGCATTAGCTCAGCATGAAGTTGATGCTGAAAAGTGGATTCTCTCAACTGGCTGGTATAAAGACTCAAATGGTGATCCAACTCAATTTGTGATTGCAGTTGGAGCTAATCAACCAACCCCAGATAAGTTAACTGCAAGTTCTGGTGCTGTTATTTATGATTTAGCTTTTATTAATTACTTAGATCCACCAGGAACTCCCGCTCGAATTGAAGGGAGCACTGAACCAAGGCCAGTTGGCTATAAAATTGCACCAGGACCTATTCAGACTAAGGCAATTTTGCAGGTAAATAGTGATAACTCGTTATCAATTGAATTTGGTAGCGTTTTTACCTCGGCTAAGCGAACTTACAATCGATAAGAGTGTTACTTAATCTTCGTCCTTAGAAGTATTTAACCCCTCAGAAATCAGCTTCATTACGTTTGGATCTGCCAGCGTTGTTGAATCGCCAACTGCGCGATGTTCAGCTACATCCTTAAGCAAACGACGCATGATCTTGCCGCTTCGGGTCTTTGGTAGTTCGTTAACCACCACGATTTGGCGTGGCTTAGCGATTGCGCCAATCTCTTTAGCAACATGGGCGCGTAGATCTTGAATTAGCTTCTCGCTATCACCGTGCTTAACGCCGCCACGCAAAATCACAAATGCCACGATGCCTTGCCCAGTCATCGCATCCGCTGCACCAACTACCGCCGCCTCTGCCACTTCTGGGTGGCTAACTAGCGCTGATTCAACTTCAGTTGTTGAGATACGGTGACCCGAAATATTCATCACATCATCGACGCGACCTAATAACCAGAGCGCACCTTCTTCATCAATCTTGGCGCCGTCACCTGCGAAATAAATACCCTTAAAGCGCGACCAATAAGTTTCCTTGTAACGCTCGTCTTCGCCCCAAACCCCGCGCAACATTCCCGGCCATGGTTTATCCAGAATTAAGAATCCGCCGTGACCTAAGCCAACTTCAACGGCATTCTCATCAACAACTTTTGCACTAATACCTGGAATCGGACCCATTGCTGAACCTGGTTTTGTGGCAGTTACACCAGGTAGCGGTGAAATCATGATGCCGCCAGTTTCAGTTTGCCACCAAGTATCAACAATCGGGCAACGATTTGCGCCGATAACTTCGCGGTACCACATCCAGGCTTCTGGATTAATTGGTTCACCTACTGAACCGAGTAATCGAAGTGAGGAAAGATCATGCGCTTTAGGAAATTCGTCGCCCCACTTCATCCAGGTGCGAATCAAAGTTGGTGCGGTGTACAAAATGCTTACTTTGTACTTTGCTACTAATTCAAAGATGCGACCTTTATGTGGTGTATCTGGCGTTCCTTCGTACATAACCTGTGTTGCACCATTAATTAGCGGGCCATAAACCACGTATGAGTGGCCGGTAATCCAACCAATATCTGCAGTGCACCAATAAACATCGGTCTCGGCCTTTAGATCAAAGACCGCCTTATGCGTATAGGCCGCCTGTGTTAAATAGCCGCCAGTAGTGTGGAAAATGCCCTTTGGTTTAGCGGTTGTGCCCGAGGTGTAGAGAATAAATAGTGGGTGTTCAGCGTCAAAAGCCTGCGCCACATGCTCTGCGCTTTGGCGATCAACAATCTCGTGCCACCAAACATCTTTGCTTGAATCAAAGGCGGTCTCTTGGCCAGTGCGCTTAACTACTAAAACTTTCTCAACGTTATTTGGTTTTGAAAGCGCTTCATCAACCGTTGGCTTAAGTGCAAATGCGGCACCCTTGCGATAACCACCATCGGCGGTAATAACTAACTTTGCATCAGCATCATTAATGCGTGAGATCAAAGCGTCGGCTGAAAAACCACCGAAGACAACTGAGTGTGGTGCACCAATGCGCGCACATGCCAACATCGCAATTGCTGCCTCTGGAATCATCGGCATATAAATCGCAACGCGATCGCCAGCTTTAATTCCTAATTCAGTTAGCGCGTTAGCAGTTTTCTTAACTTCAACTAATAAATCTGCATAAGAAATGGTGCGAGTATCACCAGGTTCACCTTCGAAGTGAAAAGCAATGCGAGAGCCGCGACCTTCATTAACGTGACGATCAAGTGCGTTAACGCTGGCATTTAATTTTCCGCCGACAAACCATTTTGCATATGGGCTCTGCCAATCGAGTACTTCAGACCAAGGTTTATCCCACAACAAGTTCTTGGCTTGTTTCTCCCAGAAACCTAAGCGGTCGGCTTCAGCTTCGTCATAGAGGCTGGCTTTGGCATTTGCTTGTGCGGCGAATTCGGCTGTAGGGGCAAAGGTGCGAGTTTCGTGGGAGAGATTGGAAAGCGAATCTTCAGTCATAGTGTGTGAGATTACTCGCTCTAGACAACTTTTCCTAGCAAAACAATTCAGAGGCAATTGCTCATCAACAAGTAATTCTCATTTGTGAATTGGAACAACAGCGCTCAGCCATGATCGCAACCTTCGATCACCTTCGTGATTGCATATCGAAAGGCACAAAATGTCCGCATTTATAATCGGCTTCATCAAGTTCATGGCCACCCCTGAATTAACCCGCGCTGTGGCCACCATCATCGCTCGAGGCCTAAAAATGCTGCTCCTGGGCATGTAAGCGAGGCTGGCACTCCAAACTTCGAGCCTAATTTTTCTTACGCTCGGGTAAGTGGTTGGATATGTCGTAAGCCTTTAGTCGGCTCAAAGATGCGCTCGGCTTTTACATATCCACCACTGGAGTGATCATGCCAATTGCAACCCCGGAAATTTATGCAGATATGTTGGATCGCGCGAAAGCTGGCGCCTTTGCATATCCCGCAATCAACGTTTCATCATCTCAAACCCTGATCGCAGCCCTTCGTGGTTTCGCCGAAGCTGAATCAGATGGCATCATTCAATTTTCTTGGGGCGGCGCAGAATACGCATCAGGTTCAACGGTTAAGAACATGGTTGATGGCGCAGTTGCACTCGCTGAGTTCGCACATGTTGTTGCGAAGAACTACAACGTAAACATTGCACTACACACCGATCACTGCCCAGCTGAAAAGCTTGATGGTTTCATGCGTCCGCTTCTTGAGTTCGGTGCAAACCGTATTAAGAATGGTCAAGCTCCACTATTTAATTCACACATGTGGGATGGCTCAGCCGTTGATATGCCAACAAACATGAAGGTTGCCGCCGAGATGCAGAAGCTTTCTGCTGCTGCTCGCACAATTCTGGAAATCGAAATCGGTGTTGTCGGTGGCGAAGAAGACGGTATCGAAGCAAAGCACGATGCCAAGTTGTACTCGACGCCTGAAGACGCGCTAATGACAGTTGCAACTCTTGGTACTGACCCAAGTACCCGCTACATGGTTGCCGCAACTTTCGGTAACGTGCACGGCGTTTACAAGCCAGGCAACGTTGTGTTGCAACCAAAGATTTTGCAGACACTACAAGCTGCAGTTTCAGAAAAGCTTGGCCTTCCAGCTGGCAGCAAGCCAATGGATCTCGTTTTCCACGGTGGTTCAGGTTCACTTCTTTCTGAGATCCGCGAAGCCCTTGATTACGGTGTGATCAAGATGAATATCGATACTGATACTCAGTACGCATTCACCCGCCCAGTTGTTGATCACGCCTTTAAGAACTACGACGGCGTGCTTAAGATCGACGGCGAAGTTGGCAACAAGAAGGCATACGACCCACGCGCATGGGGCAAGTTGGCTGAGGCTGGCATGGCTGCTCGCGTTGTTAAGGGTTGCGAAGACCTTCGCTCCACCGGAACCACCTCTCGCAAGTAAACTTCACTCACCGCCAACAGCTATAGAGAAAGGCTTTACCGATGCCTGCATTAGTTCTACTGGGAGCACAGTGGGGCGATGAGGGCAAGGGTAAAGCTACTGATCTGCTCGGTGATCGCGTTGATTATGTAGTTCGCTATCAAGGTGGCAACAACGCCGGTCACACAGTTGTTATCGGTGATCAAAAGTATGCGTTGCACTTATTGCCTTCTGGAATTTTAAGTCCCAATGTAATTCCAGTTATTGGTAACGGTGTAGTTATTGATCCCGGTGTTTTATTACAAGAGATCAAAGGTTTAACTGAACGCGGCATTGATTGCAGTAAATTGTTAATCAGCACTAACGCACATTTGATTACGCCGTATCACCGCACCATCGACAAAGTCACCGAACGTTTCTTGGGTAATGCCAAGATCGGTACAACTGGTCGTGGCATCGGGCCGGCATATGCTGACAAAATCAATCGCATCGGAATTCGCGTACAAGATTTATTTGATCCATCAATTCTGCGTCAGAAAATCGAAGCAGCGCTTCGCGATAAGAACCAAGTGCTGATTAAAGTTTTCAATCGCAAAAATATTGAGGTCGAAGAAGTTCTTGCCGAATATCTTGGCTATGCCGAGATCTTGCGCCCATACGTGGCCGACACTGTTTTGATTCTCGATGAAGCGTTAAAGGCGGGCAAGACTGTTCTGCTTGAAGGCTCACAAGGCACCTTGCTCGATGTTGATCACGGAACATATCCATTCGTAACTTCAAGTAATCCAACTGCTGGTGGCGCTTGCACAGGTTCTGGCATTGGCCCAACCAAAATTGAACGTGTAATCGGAATCGTTAAGGCCTACACAACTCGCGTTGGTAGCGGGCCGTTCCCAACTGAGCTACTCGATGAAGATGGCGAGAAACTGCGCAGCATCGGTGGCGAAGTTGGTGTAACAACTGGTCGTAACCGTCGTTGCGGTTGGTATGACGCACCAATTGCTCGTTATGCAGTGCGCGTTAATGGCCTAACTGACTTCTTCTTAACCAAGCTCGACGTGCTTACTGGCTGGGAGCAAATCCCAGTATGTGTGGCTTATGAGATCGATGGCAAGCGCGTTGAAGAACTACCTGCTTCACAATCAGATTTCCATCACGCAAAACCAATTTATGAATACTTGCCGGGTTGGACTGAAGATATTCGCAGCGCTCGCAAAGTTTCTGATCTGCCAAAGAACGCGCAAGCTTATGTTGCCTACCTCGAGAAAATCTCAGGGGCACCGATGAGTGCAATCGGCGTCGGGCCGGGTCGCGACGAGACTATCGTCGTGAAGGAGTTCATCTAAAGATGAAAATCCTCCTAGTCGGAAGCGGCGGTCGCGAACACGCCCTGGCACTAGGACTACACGCAGATACTTTCTGTACCGAACTACATGTGGCACCTGGTAACCCAGGCATTGCACAATTTGCGACTTGTCATGAGTTAGATATTAAAAACAATCAAGCAATTGTTGATTTAGCAAAATCTCTTGAAATTGAATTCGTGGTTATCGGCCCCGAAGTTCCACTTGTAAATGGCGCCGCTGATCGTTTGCGCGCAGCTGGCATAAAAGTATTCGGACCATCAAAAGCTGCTGCGCAACTTGAAGGCAGTAAGAACTTTGCTAAAGAAGTTATGCACGATGCTGGCGTACCAACTGCCAAAAGTTTTACCGTTGGCCCAGTTCAATTAGAAATCGAAAGTGCACTAGATACTTTTGGTGCGCCTTACGTTGTTAAGGATGATGGCCTTGCTGCTGGCAAAGGCGTTGTAGTTACATCTGATCGCAAAGAAGCAATTGCGCACGCTCTGCAATGCGAACGCGTAGTAATTGAAGAATATTTAGCTGGCCCCGAGATTTCGTTATTCGGCATTAGCGATGGTCGCAACATAATTCCGATGCAACCAGCCCAAGATTTCAAACGCGCACATGATGGTGATGCTGGCCCAAACACTGGCGGCATGGGCGCATATTCACCTTTGCCTTGGGCACCAACTGATATCGAAGATGATGTCTACACCCAAGTTTTAGCGCCAATGATTGCCGAGATGGCAGCGCGTGGAACCCCATTCATAGGCTTGTTATACGCAGGTTTGGCCCTAACTGATACTGGCCTAAAGGTCATTGAATTCAATGCTCGCTTTGGTGACCCCGAGACCCAAGTTTTGATTCCACGTTTACAAACTCCGCTGGCATCTCTGCTCTACAAAGCTGCAACTGATGATCTAGATGATGTAGCACTGCAATGGCACGATGATTCAGCAGTCACTGTTGTATTGGCAGCTCCCGGATATCCCGCTAACCCAATTGCAGGGGGTGAGATTTCGGCGCTACCAACGGTTGCCGATACGCAAATTTTCCACGCCGGCACCAAACACGCTGACGGCAAGTTGCTAGCAAACGGTGGGCGAGTGCTAACTGTGACCGGCATCGGTAGCGATTTAACTGAAGCCCGCAACCAGGCATACCGCGCAATCTCGCAAATCAAATTAACCGATTCGTTCTACCGAACCGACATCGCGCTAAATGCGTCGGTGGCAGAGAAGGGCAATTAAATGCGAGAGAATGACCCAATGGTGGAACGGGAAGATAAAACACAGACCCAATCAGCTAGCTTGTTAGGTAGCCGTTACGCGTCGGCCGAGATGCGCGCAATTTTTGCGCCCTCAGCCAAAATTATTCAAGAGCGCAAACTCTGGATCGCCGTAATGCGCGCGCAATCAAATTTGGGCCATGCCATTGATGCCAAAGTAATAGCTGACTATGAAAAAGTGATTACTAAAGTTGATTTAGCTTCTATCGATGCTCGCGAAAAAGCCACGCGTCACGATGTCAAAGCTCGCATCGAAGAATTCAACGCACTTGCCGGCCACGAAGCAATCCACGCCGGCATGACTAGCCGCGACTTAACTGAAAATATTGAAGCGCTACAAGTGCGCGAAGGTTTAAATATTGTGCACGACAAAGTTGTGGCAGTTTTAGCTGCCCTCGGTGATCGCGCAGCACAATATGCCGCACAACCAATCGCTGGTCGCTCACATAATGTGCCTGCGCAAATTACAACCCTCGGCAAACGCTTTGCCTCAGCGGCCGAAGAGTTGCTCTTCGCATATGCCCGTTTAAAAGCGCTGCAAGAGCGTTATCCAATGCGTGGCATCAAAGGCCCAGTGGGCACCGCCCAAGATTCCATCGATTTACTTGGTAGCAGCGATGCGCACTTCAAACTCGAAGCCGCTATTGCCGCTGAACTTGGTTTTGAAAACGTTCTAGATTCAACTGGCCAGGTTTATCCACGCTCTCTCGACTACGACCTAGTCACAACACTTGTGCAGTTAGCTGCCGGTCCATCTTCGCTAGCAACTTCTATTCGCTTAATGGCTGGCGCTGAGCTAGTTACTGAAGGCTTTAAAGCTGGACAAGTTGGCAGCAGCGCAATGCCACACAAGATGAATACTCGTTCGTGCGAACGCGTTAATGGTTTATCGGTGGTTCTGCGTGGTTACGCCTCAATGGTTAGCGAACTTGCTGGCGATCAATGGAATGAAGGCGACGTTAGTTGCAGCGTTGTTCGTCGCGTTGCGCTACCTGATTCTTTCTACGCAATCGATGGCTTGCTCGAAACTTTCTTAACTGTCATCGCCGAGTTCGGTGCATTCCCTTCTGTCATAGCGGCTGAACTAGAACGCTACTTACCATTCTTAGCAACAACTAAAATTCTGATGGCTGCAGTTAAAGCTGGCGTGGGTCGCGAAGTTGCCCACGAAGTTATTAAAGAACATGCAGTTGCTGCGGCCCTTGCAATGCGCGAAGGAAAACCAAACACTATGTTTGCCGCCATTGCGGCTGATGCACGCATGCCACTTGATGAAGGCGCCCTGGCTGCACTGATCAGTGATCCAATTGAATTTACTGGCGATGCTCGCCAACAAGTTGCTCGAGTTGTTAATCGCATCGAAGCGATTACTTCCGCGCACCCTGCCGCTGCGCAGTACAAGCCCGGCGCTATCAGGTGAGCGGATTCGGCCCAGCTGGCCCACCGCCAGCGCCTGCGATAACTGGGTGGACTCACTTGCGCACCGGAAAAGTTCGCGACCTTTACACCAATGAAAGCGGCGAACTTTTAATCGTTGCTAGTGATCGCATCTCGGCCTTTGACTGGGTGCTACCAACGCTAATCCCCAATAAAGGCGCGGTTTTAACACAGATCTCGCTCTGGTGGTTCGAGAAACTAAAGCACTTAGTACCAAACCACATTATCGGCACCGATGTGCCAACCGAAGTTGCTGGGCGAGCAGTAATTGCAAAACCACTAACTATGTATCCAATCGAATGTGTGGCACGGGGTTACTTAACTGGCAGTGGTTGGGCTGAATATAAGAATGACCAAAAAGTTTGCGGTAATGATTTACCAGCCGGTCTGCTCGATGGCTCAAAGTTGCCAACAAGTATTTTCACACCAGCTACCAAGGCCGAAATTGGCGATCACGATATAAACATAGATTTCCTAGCAGCCACCAAGATTGTCGGCACCGAAACTGCAACAGAACTGCGCGATCGAACACTTGCGATTTATGACTTTGCCGCCGGCATCGCACAAGAGCGCGGCATAATCTTGGCCGATACTAAATTTGAATTCGGTACCGACACCCATGGCTTGATGACTCTCGGTGATGAAGTTTTGACTCCAGATTCATCGCGCTTCTGGGATGCCGCAGTTTGGCAACCAGGACAATCACAACCTTCTTTTGATAAACAATATTTGCGCGACTATTTAGTAAACAGCGGCTGGGATCGTGAGAGTAATCCACCAGTACTACCAAGTGAAGTAGTTGAGAGAACTACCCAGCGTTACACCGAAGCGTTCAAACGTATTACCGGCACCGAATTCAAAGCAGCTTAGATTTAACGAACTAACAAAGGAGAAACAAATGGGAAAAATCGTGGTCGATGTAATGTTAAAGCCCGAGATTCTTGACCCACAAGGTAAGGCAGTCGCTGCTGCGCTTCCTCGCTTAGGTTTCTCTTTTGCTACCGATGTTCGCCAAGGTAAGCGCTTTGAGATCACCGTCGATGGCGATGTGACCGCAGCCCAAATTGCTGAAGTTGAAAAAGCTGCCGAAGTATTACTTGCTAACCCAGTTATCGAGACCTTCACCGTGAGAGCCGAATAAGTATGCGCATTGGAGTCGTAACTTTTCCCGGCACCCTCGATGACCGAGATGCCGCGCGAGCAGTTAAATACGCGGGTGCTGAGGCCGTTTCGCTCTGGCACGGAGACGCTGATCTAAAAGGCGTCGATGCGGTAATTCTGCCTGGTGGTTTCTCTTACGGTGACTACTTGCGCTGCGGTGCAATCTCGCGTTTTGCCCCTGTGATGACTGAAATTATTGCTCAAGCAAATAAAGGCATGCCGCTACTTGGCATCTGTAATGGTTTCCAAGTTCTCTGCGAAGCTCACTTATTACCGGGTGCACTAACCCGTAACCACGAACTACATTTTCTCTGCCGCGATCAAACTTTAAAGATTGAAAACACCACTAGCGCCTGGACCAGTAATTTCACTAAGGGTCAAGAGATTGTGATTCCGCTAAAGAATGGTGAAGGTTCTTTCCAATGCGATGATGAAACTTTAAAATCTCTCGAAGATAACAACCGCGTTATTGCTCGCTATGTGGGCGAGAACCCAAATGGCTCACGCAACTTAATTGCTGGCATTACAAACGAGCGCGGCAACGTGGTTGGCTTAATGCCACACCCTGAGCACGCTATTGATTCACTAACTGGCCCATCAACAGATGGTTTGCCTTTCTTTACTTCAGTGCTAACTGCGTTGGTAGGCAAGTGATGGCGCTAGATACCGTTGCAATCGCGCAAACTTCGCCCAACACCAAGCAACCTTTTGCCGAACTTGGTTTAAAGCCCGATGAATACGCGCGCATTAAAGAGATTCTTAACCGTCGCCCGACTTCATCTGAGCTCGCTATGTATTCAGTTATGTGGTCAGAGCACTGCTCTTACAAATCTTCCAAGGTGCACTTAAAGCAATTCGGCGAGAAAGCCCCACATAGCGACGCGCTTTTAGTTGGTATTGGCGAAAACGCTGGCGTTGTCGATGTCGGTCAGGGCTACGCAGTAACTTTCAAAATTGAATCCCACAACCACCCATCATTTATTGAGCCATACCAAGGTGCTGCAACTGGCGTCGGTGGAATCGTGCGCGATATTTTGACGATGGGTGCGCGCCCAATTGCGGTAATGGATCCACTTCGCTTTGGCCCCGCCGATGCCCCTGATACCAAGCGGGTTTTGCCTGGCATCGTCGCTGGAATCGGTGGCTATGGCAACTGCCTAGGCCTACCGAATATCGGTGGCGAAATTACTTTCGATCAAACTTACTTAGGTAATCCGTTAGTTAACGCACTCTGCGTTGGCGTAATGCGCCATGATCAAATCAAATTAGCTAAAGCATCAGGTGCTGGCAACTTAGTTGTGCTCTTCGGCGCCAAAACTGGTGGCGATGGCATTGGCGGCGTATCAGTTCTAGCTTCTGAAACTTTCGGTGCAAGTGGCCCAGCTAAACGTCCAAGCGTGCAAGTTGGTGACCCATTCGTTGAAAAAGTTTTAATTGAATGTAGTTTAGAAATCTTTGCTGAAGATCTAGTTGTTGGCATTCAAGATCTCGGTGGCGCTGGACTTTCTTGCGCAACTAGCGAACTTGCTTCCGGCGGCAGCGGCGGCATGGCCGTGCAACTCGACAAAGTTCCACTACGCGACCCATCACTTTCACCAGAAGAAATTTTGATGTCAGAATCACAAGAGCGCATGTGTGCAATCGTTGAACCAAAACACATTGCGCGTTTCCTAGAGATCTGCGCTAAGTGGGATGTCACCGTAGATGTAATCGGTGAAGTCACCGATGGTGATCGTTTAATCATTACTTGGCATGGCGAAGTAATCGTTGATGTTCCACCACGTACTGTGGCGCACGAAGGCCCGGTCTATAACCGCCCACTTGCCCAACCTGCCTACATCGACATCGTTAACGCCGAAACAATCAACGTGCCGTTACCAAGCACAGCAGATGAGATTAAAGCTGCGATGTTAACAATTGCTAGCACTCCAAACTTGGCTGATAAATCTTGGGTCACTTCGCAATATGACAAGTACGTACAAGGCAACACAATTCTGGCGCAACCAGAAGATGCCGGCATGGTTCGAGTTGATGAATCAACTCAACTCGGCGTGGCAATTAGTACTGATGCCAATGCCAACTGGTCATATTTAAATCCTTACGAAGGCGCTAAGTTAGCCCTGGCCGAAGCTGCACGCAACATCGCAGTAGCTGGCGCAAAACCGCTAGCAGTCACCAATTGCCTTAATTTTGGCTCTCCTGAGGACCCAGGCGTCATGTGGCAATTTGCTGAATCCGTGCGCGGTCTAGCCGATGGTTGTTTAGAGATGGGACTACCTGTCACAGGTGGCAACGTTTCGTTCTACAACCAAACTGGTGACATTGCGATTCTGCCAACACCAGTAATCGGTGTACTCGGTGTTATTCAAGATGTGCGCACTCGCACCCCAATGGGTATACCGGCCGCAGGTCTTGATCTCTATCTCTTAGGTGAAACTAAGAGCGATCTTGCCGGCAGCGAATGGGCGTTCTTGCATAACCAACGTGGTGGCAATTCACCAATTGCCGATCTGCAACGCGAAATGAATTTAATTGATTTCTTACTTGCTAATAATTCAATCTTTAAGTGCGCACACGATCTTTCGCAAGGTGGTCTGGCTGCAACTTTGATCGAGACAACGCTTAAGCACAATATCGGGGCAACTATCACACTTAGCGATGTCGGCATCGAACTTCTTTCTGAAACACCATCGCGAGTGTTAATTGCAATCGACCCAGCCGATGCCGCAAAGATCACCTACCCAGCAACCAAGATCGGCACCACTGGTGGCACATCGCTAACAATCAATGGTGCTGAAATTTCACTAGCTGAACTACGCACTGCCCACACCGAAACTTTCCCAAAGTTGTTTGGTTAACCAATGCGCGACCCACGGATTCTCGAATCAGTTAAAGCAACTCTTGCTCTATTAGTTGCCGCTAATCCGGGTCGCGCAATTGAAGTGCGCATTCCTCCTTACGCCGCTGTGCAATGTGGCGATGGTCCAACACATTCTCGTGGTACACCACCTAATGTCATCGAAATGGATGCAGATACTTGGTTGGCGCTGGCAAACGGTGACACCAATTGGGCAGCTGCTATGCAAACAGGCAAAATCAACGCATCGGGTGCTCGCGCTGACCTATCGGAGTATCTGCCGCTGCGAACTTCAGACAGCCAATCCACAAATGCTCAAGCCCCAAATAGGATCACACCATGAAGTCGCTAACCGTTCTGGTGCCGATCTATAACGAGTCTCGCACGCTGACCGAGCTCGTAAGCCAAATAGATTCAATGCTTAGCGGGGTTATCGCTGAATGCATCTTCATTAACGATGGCAGCACCGATAACAGTGGTGAGGTACTAGCCGCGGCACTTGCTCAAGTTTCCTTCAAGCACCAAACGCTGACTCAATCAAATGGTGGCAAGTCGAGCGCGATCAAAGCTGGTGCGAAGTTAGTTCAATCTTCACATGTAATTATCCTCGATGCAGATCTAGAGCTCGATACGCACGATGTGGTTGAGCTTTGGAAAGTTGTGCAAGCCGGCAAAGCTGATGTGGTCTTTGGCTATCGTCACTTCTTAGCCCAGTCGGCATTTACTTACCGCTATGCCAAAGGCAATCTTGTAATTTCAAACCTTTACGGGCTACTTTTCAATGAAGTGGTAACCGACATAATGTGTGGTTATAAATTAGTCCCAACTAAAGTTCTGCAAGATCTGCCTTATAAGTTTAAGAAGTTTGCGATCGAAATTGAGATTCCAATCTACCTTTGGAAGCAGCGTATTCGCCCTCATGAAGTCAAGGTTGGGTATTCACCTCGCTCACGCCTAGATGGCAAAATGATCTCAGCAAAAGACGCCGTCTCAATCATTTTCACGCTAATCACTCACCGAGCACTGAAAGCGAGACGATAATGCGCAACGCCTTAATTCGTAACTCCGTAGTTGCAGTTATTTGGTGGATCATTTTCTTCCCCGGCTTCTATTCATCTGATTCTTTCGCCGCCGTGAATATGGCTAAATCTGGCGACCTAGTGAATTCATACACAGCTTCATGGGCGATCTATGTGCGGGTATTTTCAATCTTTGGTAATTTCATCGGGTTGCTAACGCTGATTAACACTCTGATCTTGGTTTATTCAGTTACTAGATTCTCCTACGCCCTTCTTTCCAAGAGAACAGCCGCAATTTCTTCCTTTGTTTTGACCATGACACCTCTGGTCGCAGGTATGGGAATCACGCTCTGGCATGACATCTTGATGACCGCGGGACTATTGCTTTTGGCTGCTTTTTTCACCATTTACCGCCAAGGCGATAACTACTCAAAGAATGATTTCTTCTCACTCTTATTACCCAGCGCAGTCCTACTGTCGTTTAGACCAAACGGCCTACCTACATTCTTAGTATTTGCAGTCCTCTTACTGATTTTCTCTTATCGCAAATCACTTATTCGCCCATTAGCTTTGGTTTTAGCAATAACAGCAGGTACCACGATCTTTAATTCCTTAGTAGTTGTGGGAGCAGATCCAATCAACACCCACTACGCACAAGAGTGGATGCGCAATGACATCTCTTGTTATGCGGCTAGCCCTGCAGGTGCTGGTTGGGTTGAGCAGAACATGCCTGGCGTTGGCAATACTCAGAGCTGGGCTTCAGCTGATGCATGTACTTTCTTGAACCGTTATTCTCTAGACTCAAAAGATGTAATTAGCTCATATGAAGTAGTGCCCGCAGCTTGGCGCAAGCTAGCTCTATCCGATCCAGCATTCGTTCTTAAAACTCACTTTGATCGTAATTATTATGTTGTACCGCTACCAATTAATGGGCTACCAAGTATTCCGTTTTTACACAGCACGATTGAGACTGCAGATGCTGGTGTTGCGTGGGCAATGCCTAGTGTCGCCGAGAAAGCACGCGTTGTAATGCGAGTTGGCAATGCGCTTCGACCAATCTTGGCTTATGCCGGCATGTGGCTCCTACTTGTGCTTGGTGCCCTGATATTACTAAAGCGCAAAGAGTGGTTACCAACTTTTCTTTTGGGCTTCTCTCTTCTAGGCATTCTCTTTGTATTCGCCCCAATTCCAGATGGCCGATACGCACTCTTTGTAATGCTGGCCGGTCAACTGCTAGTAGTAGGTGCGTTAGTCGATGGTTTCGACCGACTGCGAAATCGAAATAAGATTGCCACATGAGCCGCCGCCCCGATGGATTGCTTAATCACAATGTTCTCGAAGATGACAAAGGCCCACAAGATGCCTGCGGAGTTTTCGGGGTCTGGGCACCAGGCGAAGAGGTAGCAAAACTAGCGTTTTACGGGCTCTACGCGCTTCAGCACCGTGGCCAAGAATCAGCCGGTATTGCAACTTCTGATGGTGAGCGAATTCTGATTTACAAAGATATGGGTTTAGTTTCACAAGTTTTCACCGAGTCTGATTTAGCTGTTCTTAAGGGCAGTCTTGCAATCGGTCACTGCCGCTACAGCACTACAGGTTCAAGCACTTGGGTAAATGCGCAACCAACTCTGCGCCCAACTAAGTACGGCACCATCGCACTTGCTCATAATGGCAATTTAACTAATACCGGTGATTTAGCTGAGTTAGTTTCAAAGCTAGACCCAACCCCTGCTCGTAATGGTCGCGGCGCAACCACTGATACCGAAATCATGACCGCACTCATTGCACTTCAAAACGAAAAGAATGTTGAAGCTAGCGCGCTCGCTGTCTTGCCACTTCTTGAAGGTGCCTTCTCGCTGATCTTTATGGATGAACACACTTTGTATGCCGCTCGTGATCGTCATGGTGTGCGACCACTTGTAATCGGCAAACTTGAAACTGGCTGGGTAGTTGCATCCGAAACTGCAGCCCTAGATATTGTCGGTGCTGCCTTTGTGCGCGAAGTTGAACCTGGTGAATTTATTGCAATTGATCAAGATGGTTTACGTGCGCACCCATGGGCACCAGCTGAACCAAAAGGTTGCCTCTTTGAATATGTTTATCTTGCTCGCCCAGATACAACAATCGCTGGGCAAGGAATTCATGCAACCCGCGTAAAAATCGGCCAACAGTTAGCTAAAGAATTCCCAGTAGTTGCAGATCTAGTTATTCCAGTACCTGAGTCAGGTACTCCAGCTGCAATTGGTTATGCCAAAGAGTCAGGTATTCCGTATGGTCTTGGTTTAGTTAAGAACTCATACGTTGGTCGCACCTTTATTCAACCTTCACAAACAATTAGACAATTAGGTATTCGCTTAAAGTTAAACCCATTGCGAGAAATCATCGAAGGCAAACGTATTGTGGTTGTCGATGATTCAATCGTTCGTGGCAATACCCAACGAGCCATCGTGCGCATGTTACGCGAGGCTGGAGCTGCTGAAATTCACGTAAGAATCAGCTCTCCCCCAGTTAAATGGCCTTGTTTCTATGGAATCGACTTTGCAACGCGCGCCGAGTTAATCGCTAGTGGTTTGGGGGTTGAAGAGATTCGCCGTTCTATCGGTGCTGATTCACTTGGTTACGTTTCGATCGAAGGCTTAGTTCAGGCGACATCTGTGCCTGATTCAAAACTCTGCACAGCGTGCTTCACCGGCGTTTATCCAATTGCGATTCCAACAGATCTATCTGAAGGCAAGATGCGCCTTGAGATTACTGAAGTTAATAACTCGTCAGCGCTAACGACTGCATCAACAACTGTGACTGAGCAAGTGATAGGACAGATCAGTGGCTGATTACAAAGATGCTGGCGTTGATATTGATGCAGGAGAGCGCGCTGTTGAATTAATGAAAGCAAGTATTGCTAAAGCTTCGCGCCCAGAAGTTATGGGTGGCATAGGCGGCTTTGCCGGATTATTTGATGCAACCGCTCTTACAAAATTCAAGCAACCACTTCTTGCAACTTCAACCGATGGCGTTGGAACTAAAACCGAAATCGCTCGAGCACTTGGTAAGTACGACACCATTGGTGAAGATTTAGTTGCCATGGTTGTTGATGATTTAGTGGTCTGCGGCGCTGAACCACTTTTTATGACTGACTACATAGCAGTCGGCAAAGTTATCCCAGAACGGATCGCTGAAATTGTTGCGGGAATTGCGCGCGGTTGCCAAAAAGCTAACACGGCACTAATCGGTGGCGAAACTGCCGAACACCCAGGCTTACTTGCCGATGATGAATTTGATATTGCAGGGGCTGCAACAGGTGCGGTTGATGCCCACAATTTACTTTCCGCAGAGCGCGTTAAAGCTGGTGATGTTTTAATCGGTATGCCAGCTTCTGGTTTCCACGCAAATGGTTATTCATTGATTCGCCACATCATCAAAACTAAGAACTTATCGCTTGATTCTAAATTCCCAGACACAAATATGACTCTCGGTGAAGTTCTACTAACCCCAACTGAGATCTACACACTGGATTGTTTAGCTTTGATCAAATCACTCGGCACTAACTTGCGCACCTTTGTTCACGTGACCGGTGGCGGCTTGGCCGAGAACACCGCTCGCGTTATTCCGGCTGGTCTCTGTGCCACCTACGATCGCGGCACTTGGGCCTTGCCGACAGAGATGCTGTTCATGGCTAAAGCTGGCGATGTTGCCCAGGCTGCCCTCGAGCGCACCTGGAACGCAGGCGTGGGTATGGTCGCAGTCGTTGCTCCCGAGGTCGCCGATCTGACCCTTAAATCGCTGGCAGCGCGCGGCATGAAGGCCTGGATTGCCGGCGAAGTACGCTCAAATGGGGCCTCAGCACGCTCAACTTTGGAAGGTACCTACCAAGCGCGATAACCTACGCGTCTTGACGGATACAAATTGAAAAAGGAGGTCGCCCATGGGTCGCGGCCGCGCAAAAGCAAAGCAAACTAAAGTTGCTAGAGATTTGAAATATAACTCTCAAGATATGGATCTAGATCGCCTTGCTAAAGAACTACATGGCGAAGCTCCAACATCGAATGAGAACGATAACGATGACCCATTCGCTGAGGGCAATTACATTCCTCGCGCTTAATTACCAAGTTAGTTAGCCTGTAACTCATGACGCGCCGAACTCCTTACGTTGCCGCGCTTCGTATTTACGAACCACTCTCAGCATTTGAACCAGCAGATCGCTTGCTCTGGGAAGAAGCTTTCCCTATTTATTCAACGGTTGAAGATGAACAAACCCGCGCAATGCAAAGATTAATTGCACCAACATTTTTTGCCAGCGTTGCAGATGGCGCACACATTCTTGATTACGAAGATGTTCGCTATGTTTCACCTTGGTCAACAGCGACTCGCAGTTGGGCGGCCTATGACAACTTCACTGACTCAATGCCCAGCACAGTTACTAAATACTTTTTCACTCCAGCAATTCAAGAGTTAATCACTAGCGGTGCTGATTACATTGATAACAAAGTGCCACACATCTTGACTGAAACCTGGATGATTCCACCACGTTGGTTCTCACTCTTTGCACCTGAGGAACGAATGCGCGGCGCCGATAGCAATGGCGCTTTTTCAATCGCCCGCGCCAAGATTGCAAACGCAAAAACTCGTTGCAACTTCACTCACGAAGCAGTTGTAAATGCATTCGGCGAAGGTGGCATCGAAGAAGAGATTCAAGACCTGCATGACTGGATGGATATGTTCCACCCAAAATCATTAGTCGAACTCGATTACGGTGGCCTTGCTGATTACTTAAATATCGCACTGGCTGAAGTCGGTGGCATTGAAGCTGATTCTTCAATCGAAGATATTCACGAATCTTTAGCTGGCCTGGCTGCAAACGATGGAGCAACAGCAGGTATCGGCTATGAACGTTTGATAACCCGCTGGCGCAAAGTTGCCGCCTTCGAACAGGCTTCATAAAGCACATTCCATTCGGTTTAATTTGAGACCGCAGCCTAGTTTTTCAAACCACCACTTGACTGGTATATACCGAGTTGGCACTATAGGCACATGCCTGAGCGCGAGCTAACTTTTCTGAGTTTCTTTCGGTTTTCTATCTTTGGTGTAACGGAATTAGCTCCCAGTAAATTATCGGTAACTAATGCCAAATAGAAAAGTTGTAAAAGATTCAAAGCATGCAACCCTGCTTGAAGCCTTGGCTGATCTTTCCGTAAAACTTAAGCCTCACTCACAATTGCCATCAGAGCGTGCGCTTTCTGAAGAGTACGGCGTATCACGCATGACCCTCCGGCGTGCTATCGATGTGCTGCAGGCGCGTGGTTACATTTATTCGGTTCCTTCGAAAGGTTTGTTTGTTTCTGAACCGCGCATGGTTCGCACCTCTGATGTAACTTCTTTGTCGGAAGTTTTGCGGCATCGTGGCAACAATCCAAAAACAAAACTTCACTTAGCTGATCGAATTCATGCCAGCGAAGAAGTTGCCAAAGCCCTTGGGCTGCGAAAAGGTGATTGGGTTTATCGAGTAGAACAATCTTTCTTTGATGCTGACGTAGCTATGGCAACTGAAACTGCCTATATCCCAGCCGAGATTGCCCCCGGATTACTTGAGCAAGACTTAGCAGCCAGCCTTTCGAGTATCCTGGCCAACAATTACGAAAAACCAATTCTGCGAGTTCAATATCGAGTCCGCTCGGTGATCCCGGAAGAAAAATTTCGCGAGCGCCTTGACTTGGCGGTTGGTGCGCCAACTTTTGAATTCTTTGCAGTCGGAATTACCTCTAAAGAGCGGTCAGCATTCCTGGTTGTCTCCTATAAACGTGGCGACAAGTACGACTTGAGCTACCAACTCGAGGTTTAACCCGCGACCTGGCCAACGGGGTAATCCATAGCCGCCAGGTTGCATAAGAAGAACAGTTGTAAATTTGTTACCAAGTTATCGTTGACAGCACTCATTCTCTTGGCTAGTTTGGTATGTACCAGTTAGAGATCGGTATATACCAAAGGGGTTTGCGTTGAAGACAGATGTGCTCATCTTGGGCGGCGGCACGAGCGCGGTTGCCGCTGCGCTTTCTTTAGGTGACCTTGGCGTTAAATGCATTGTGGTCGAAGAGACTGATTGGGTCGGCGGTCAGCTAACAGCTCAATCTGTTCCATCTGATGAACATATCTGGATTGAGCAATTCGGAAGCACCGGCCGCTATCGCGAATTTAGAAATCGACTTCGCGCTTACTACAAAGCGAACTATCCGCTATCTGCTCGATCAAAAGCTGATCCATTTCTAAATCCAGGCGCTGGATATGTGAGCCCAATCTGCGCCGAACCTGGCGTTATTCACGATGTATTACGTTCGATGTTGGCACCACATTTTGCAAGTGGTTGCGTAACAATTTTACTTGAGCATGACATTGAAAGTGTTACCAAAAGCGGTGATCGAATTATTGGTGCTCGCGTATTAGATAAGCGCACCGGAAAATCTGTTGATATTGCTGCCTCGATATTTATTGAAGCAACTGAAACTGGCGATGTATTGGCCTTGGCAGATATCGAATATGTGGTTGGTTTTGAAAGCAATGCAATGACTGGCGAGCCAAGTGCTCCAGATGAATATCAACCAGGAAATATCCAAGCATTTAGTGCTTGTTTTGCTATGAGCTATGACCCGAATTCAGATCGCACAATTGATAAGCCAAACAATTATGAATACTGGCGTAATTTCAAAATGCCATTTTATGATCACAATTGGGTAAGTTGGCATTCGATCGAACCTCGTTCGCTAAAAGAGATTATTTTCAATTTTGATCCTCTTCCAAATCTTGATCCATTAACTGTGCGGGCAAACCAAAAAGATAACCCTGGTTCAGCCAATCTGTGGACCTTCCGCCGAATTCTGGCGGCTAGCCATATGGAACATCCAGAAAAATTCACTGATATTTCATTAGTTAACTGGCCACAACTTGATTATATAAATGGCTCAATTATTGATGTCACCAAGGAAGAAAAAGCTAAGAATATTGCAGCTGCTAAAGATCAGTCGCTTTCACTTCTGTATTGGATGCAGACTGAAGCGCCACGCACCGATGGTAAAACCGGCTGGCCCGGTCTTTATCTACGCAAAGATGTTGTCGATACTAAAGATGGCTTAGCCAAGCACGTCTATGTGCGCGAAGCCCGAAGAATCAAAGCTCTTTACACAGTAACTGAGCAAGATATCTCTTACGCAATTCGCGGCGATGCCGGTGCTAAGAAGTATGCCGATTCAGTTGGTGTTGGTCATTACCGAATTGATTTACATCCATCAACAGCCGGCGATAACTATCTAGATGTCGCCTCTTGCCCATATCAAATTCCAGTTTCATCAATGATCCCAGTTGCAACAGAGAACTTAATTGCAGCAGGTAAAAGCATCGGCGTCACACATATAACTAACGGATGTTTCCGTTTACACCCAACCGAGTGGAACATCGGTGAATCGGCAGGAGTACTTGCCGCACTAAGTATTCGTTCAGGTAAGAGCCCACATGCATTCGCATCGGGTAAAGACCTAAACGATCTTCAAGCCCAACTTCTTCATCAAGGAGTCGAGCTTGAATGGCCAACGGTCGCACCTTATTAAGAGGCTGAAACCGACTAAACAGAAAGGAAAGCAAGAAGTGAAAGCAAAATATCTAAAAATGATTGCTGCTGGATCCGCTATTGCTCTTGTAGCTCTTATCGGTGTTCAGCCAGCAAAAGCAGCAGCTAAGGGCAGCATCACCCTAAGAATGACTATGTGGTCATCTAATGCTGGCCATTTAGCGCTCTTTAAGGGTCTCGCTGACGAATACAAAAAGACTCACCCAGAGATTGCAGATATCAAGTTTGAATCACTTGATTTTGCAACTTACACACAAACATTGACTACCCAAATTGCGGGCGGTAAGGCTCCAGACCTAGCTTGGATCCTAGAAAAAGATGCACAACAGTTCCGCAAGAACAATTTGCTACTTAACGTGCTTCCACAAATGGAATCAACCCCTGGCTACAAAGTAGAAGAAATTGCAGCTGGTTCACTTGGGCTATGGCGTGCACCTCGAAGTGTTTATGCCTACCCATTCTCAACTTCACCATTTGCGATTTTCTATAACGCTGATTTGATCAAAGCAGCAGGCGCTGAAGATCCAGAAGCACTTCGCGTAAAGGGCCAATGGACTTGGGAAAATGCAGCCAAGGTTGCCAAAGCTGTTACTGATTACGAAAAAGGTAACTACGGGCTTAACTTCCCAACCTTTAACTACACAACCTGGAACGGTCTAGCTGCAATCTGGCGCGGCTTTGGTGCTGAAGCCTGGAACAAGACAGGTACTACTTGTACCTTCAACTCTAAGCAGATGAACAATGCAATGACTTTCTTCCACAGCATGATCTACAAGGACAAGTCATTCCCAGCACCAGGTGTTTCATCTGACTTCTTCGCTGGCAACGTTGGTATGTCACTCATTCAGTTGAGCCGTGCCGCAAACTTGGCAAACATGAAGTGGAAGTGGGGCGTAGTGCCTCTACCTAAGGGACCAGTTGCAGATGCACAAGCAATCGGACAAGCAGGTATGGCTGTTCTTACAAAGAGCAAGAACCGCAAAGCTGCGGCCGACTTCTTGGTCTTTGCAACTAACCCAGAAAATGCTGCTAAGTACGTAGCATTCTTCCCACAATCACGTACTCCTCTGATGGATCCAAAAGTCATCGCAA